>Ga0194047_10000005_pt1 | contig 220954 bp, 216 predicted proteins | sample JunL225m_MetaG_2_FD_160070 | JGI IMG/M metagenome (GOLD analysis project Ga0194047, IMG submission 160070) | Anoxic zone freshwater microbial communities from boreal shield lake in IISD Experimental Lakes Area, Ontario, Canada - Jun2016-L221-5m | ecosystem: Environmental > Aquatic >... | reverse complement strand
TCGAGAGGGTTTAGGAGTTTCGAAAGTTACCGGATAAGAATCCTCTTTTATTGTGGGAAGCTGGAAATGCAACTTTAGATAGTGCAGTAAAATGAAATTTAATTTCCATTAACTTCCGCGAAATGCCTTATGTCGAAACCATAACTAAAAATGTTCAACGTCATCCATCAAGCCGATTAAGCTGCTTTTCATCCGAGTGATGTAATCACGTTCAAAGGAAGCGGTATTTTCCAGACAAAAGGAAAAAGCAACTACCTTAAACCTGGTATAAAGGAGGGGCGAAGGGTTCCTTTTTTTTGAGACTTAAACGATGCGGTGAATCATGCCGATAATGAGAACCTGAAGAAAAAATACAAGGGTAATATCATTGAAGTCTCGCCGGTTGAGTATAGCAGTATCACGATCAATGGTGGCTATAATCGAATGGAAGATTGAACGAAATTCTGTTTTATTGCACGGAGTGTCTTGAAATAGGGCTTCCTGGCAGAGATGATTATTTTATTGCGGAAATTCGTGGATTCCTGTATATTGGATAAATATAATCTTATTTCTATATACTGTCTTAACTCAAATATTATAACAAGGAGGGTACCATGAGTGTTTTAGTTGGTCAGAAGGCACCGGATTTTGATGTGGCAGCGGTTGTTAAGGGATCGCAGTTTGTTGATTCAGTAAAACTGTCAGATTTTAAAGGTAAGTATGTCGTGCTGTTTTTTTATCCGCTTGATTTTACCTTTGTCTGCCCGACTGAACTTCATGCATTTCAGGATAAACTTGACGAATTTAGTAAAAGAAATGTTGAGTTGCTGGGTTGTTCAGTAGATTCCAAATTTTCTCATTTTGCATGGCTCACCACTCCACGAAACCGTGGGGGTATAGAGGGAGTCACCTATACGCTTCTTTCTGATATTAATAAAACAGTCTCGGCTGATTATGATGTGCTTCTTGAAGGTGCAGGTATTGCGTTGAGAGGCTTGTTCCTTATTGATAAAGAGGGCGTTGTCCGCCATCAGGTTGTCAATGATCTTCCGTTGGGCCGTAATGTGGATGAAGTACTGCGACTGGTTGATGCTCTTCAGTTTACCGAGCAGTATGGTGAGGTTTGCCCTGCAAACTGGAACAAGGGTGATAAGACCATGAAACCAACCGATGAGGGCCTTAAAGAGTTTTTCAAGGAAAACTGATCGCTTATTGTTTTAAGGATGACCTTTCCCCCGCTCTTCATAAAAGAAGCGGGGGAAAGGTTTAAAAAGGTCTCAGTAAGCTTTGGCAAAAACAGCTTTACGTAGAGCTGGTTTACCGGAATAGATACAGATGCCGGGTTTATCAATGCTGTACCGTGTTATAAAATCGGGTTCCTCAGGCAGTACCCTGATGGTGGCCTTTGTCTCTTGCTTGATTTTCTCCTCTGTTTCTGCCGTGCCGTCCCAGTGGGCGATAACAAATCCTTTTTCAACGGCTGTCTTGAACTCCTCATAACTCTTGACTTCGAACGTATTGTCATTGCGGAACTGCAGTGCTTTGTCAAACATGCTCTGCTGAATAGCGTTCAGGATTTCCTGAATATTCACTGTCAGGGTTTCGTCAAGCGCAAGTTCAGTTTTTTCGAGTGTATCACGACGTGCAGCAATACAGATGCCGTTTTCGATATCCCTTGGTCCCAGTTCGATACGGATCGGTATGCCCTGCAGTTCATATTCGGCAAACTTCCATCCCGGTGAGTTCTGTTCGCTGCTGTCAACAAAGGCCGGTATTCCACTTTTCTTCAAGGAGTCTGCAATTGCATCCGCCCTGGCAATGACAGCGGCTTTATCGCCCCTGAGAATCGGGATAATGACAACCTGGCGCGAAGCAAGTTTTGGCGGCAGAACCAGGCCGCGATCGTCCGAATGGGCCATAATCAAGGCACCAATCAGTCTTGTCGAAACCCCCCAGCTTGTAGCCCAGACATAATCAAGCTTTCCCTCTTTTGTCTGGAATTGACAGTCAAACGCCTTGGCAAAGTTCTGTCCGAGATTATGGGAAGTTCCTGCCTGAAGGGCTTTGGTATCCTGCATCATAGCTTCAATGCAGTAGGTTTCAACGGCTCCGGCGAATTTTTCACTGTCGGTTTTTTTACCCATAATAACCGGCATAGCCATATACTCTTCAGCAAATGTCTTGTAGACATTGATCATGCGAAGCACTTCCTCCTGCGACTCTTCAGGGGTTTCATGAGCAGTATGTCCTTCCTGCCAAAGAAACTCAGTGGTTCTTAAAAAGAGGCGTGTTCGCATTTCCCACCGCACGACATTTGCCCACTGGTTGATCAGAATCGGAAGATCGCGATAGGACTGAATCCACTTTTTATAGGAAGACCAGATGATGGTTTCAGAAGTAGGGCGGACATAAAGTTTTTCGGCAAGCTCCTCTCCTCCTCCGTGGGTTACAACAGCACACTCAGGAGCAAACCCTTCGATGTGTTCCGCTTCCTTGGCAATAAAGCTTTCAGGAATGAAGAGAGGGAAGTACGCATTAACGTGACCCGTCTCCTTAAACATCCGGTCAAGGGCGGCCTGCATTTTTTCCCATATTGCATAACCGTTTGGCCGTATAACCATGCAGCCCCGCACATCCGCATAATCTGCAAGTTTCGCTGAGCGTACAAGGTCAATATACCATTGGGAATAATCCTCTTTTCGAGAAGTGATTTTATCTGCCACGTTTCTGTGTAAAAGACTGTTATTAAAAGAGATTAGGTTGGCAAAATATACAACCTACTTTTCGATATTTTTCATTTTTTCCATTAAGATTTTCAGGTGTTCTTTTTCCTGATTTCCAAGTGGTTTCTGGTTGTTAGTGACTTTTTCATATCCTGACGGGATATTAAAATCTGATGAAGGAAGTGCTTTTGGCCAGATTTGCATGATTTCCATGACGTACTGTCCGTTATCGTTATATTGCACTATCTTGACGGGAAATCCTTCAATGCCGGCACTCCTGAGTGTTTTAGAGAGTGAGGTATTTGAGAGATGAGGATTTTGGGACTGAAGTATTCTGAATGTCGAGAAATCTCCAAGATCTCTGGTGACCCAGAGTTCAAGTTTTTCAGTGCTGCTGGTCAGGCTGATGTGCTCGCAGGTATAACCTTTTATGGTTTGCTTACCGAGTTTTGCAAGCTTATAATTGCTGTCGAAATTAAGCAGAGTGGCATTTTCAGCAGCGGTTTTGAGATTGAGCATACTGTAATTTTTTGCCTGATGATTGATCAGATAAGCCTGATCTGGTTGTGAAGCTTTTGTGATGACGGTTGTTTTTAACGGTTCAGGTATTTTATCCATTTGCATGGCCATATCCATCCGTTGTACATTGTTTCCGAAGTAGTAGGTTATTTCAGCGGAACCATTTGGCATCTTCATCATCATTGCCATAATACCGGTGAATTTCGATGCTGCTGAAGCAGGTTTCGATGAAGCAACAGAGAGTAGCATGAAGAGAGTAAGCAGGACTTTGTTCATTGTGACGTTTTGCTTTTGAAATGTCGTAATGGTGGTTGATTTGCTGTTAATCACTTATCATGGTCAAATTTTAATGTACTATTTGTAAAGTTGCGTATACCGATTTATTTACAAAGTAGTCCGTATGGTACATTTCTGACTTTTGCAGTTTCCTGGACTGAGGGGTGCAAGGTGAACGCTGGTTTTAACTGAGAGTAATGCAAGAACAGAAAGAATGGCAGGTTGTTGAACTCCTCAAGACTACTGCCGGTTATTTTGAAGAGAAAGAAGTTGATGAACCTCGAATATGCTCGGAACTTCTCTTGGGACATGTTCTAGCCAAAACGAGGCTCCAGCTCTATCTGCATCATAACAGGCCGGTGTATAAGGATGAGCTTGACCGTTTCAGAGGGCTTTGCCGTCAAAGGCTTGATGGACGTCCGGTTCAGTACATTATCGGCGAACAGTACTTTTACGGGTTGAAGTTTACGGTTGATGAAAGGGTGCTTATTCCCCGTCCGGAAACCGAACTCCTTGTTGAGCATGCATTTGAATCACTTGGAATGACAGGTCGCGGTGGATCCAGTGATGCAAAGATTCTTGACATTGGTACAGGAAGCGGCTGCATTGCAGTTACTATGGCTAAGTTTTGTCCTTTGCTAACGATCACTGCTGTTGATTGCTCTCTTGATGCTCTCGATGTCGCACGCATGAACGCGGTATGCCATGATGTGGAATCCAGGGTGGCATTCATTGCCGCCGATATGTTTGATGAGCTGTTTACAGAGACACTGCCTGAGAAATCTTATGATCTGATTATCTCTAACCCCCCTTATATCCCGGAGGGTGAGTGGAAGGGGCTTCAGCGAGAGGTTCGGCAATTTGAGCCCAGGATTGCGCTGACGATACCTCAGGGGGTTGAATGTTATGAGGCGATTGTAATAAAAGCTGAAAAGCTTCTTGTTCCGGGTGGAAAGCTCTGTTTTGAACTGCATGCTGATGCGGCCGCAGCTGTCTCGGAGCTTATGACCGCTCATGGTTTTTCGGAGATAGTAGTTGCCAAAGATTATTCCGGTCATGACAGGGTTATTTCAGGAGTATTTCTGATTGGAAATTAACTTGCTTTCGGTTTTGTTTATATAAAAAGGTTTGGAAGTTTTTTAAATTCACCTATTTGCTTTCTGGTGTTATTTATTATAATCGCTATGATGGATGTTGATGGATTATCGTGATCTTACCTTAAGAGAACGGCAGGTATTGGGTATCATTATCCAGTCATATGTCGTCACTGCTGCTCCGGTTGGATCAAGGTATATAGCCCAAAATTATAATCTTGGCCTTTCTGACGCCACAATCAGAAATGTCATGGCCGTACTGGAAGATGAAGGCTATATCAGCCAGCCACATACTTCGGCGGGAAGAACTCCTACAGACAAGGGGTACCGTTATTATGTCGATCTTATTATGACCTTCCAATCTCTTGATGATAAAGAGAAAAAAAGGATTGAGGCAAATATTGGTCAAATCACCATAGATCGTAAGGGCACTTCATCGGATGTCCTGCTGTCAGCGGCAAAAGTTCTTGGTACAATTTCACGGCAGCTGAGTGTTGTCTTGTCCCCGACGCTGTCGAATGCGATTTTTGAAAAGCTTGACATAGTTCTGTTGAGTTCAACAAGGATGATGGTTATTCTTTCCATACAGTCGTTGTTTGTCAAGACTATTGTTATGGAGCTTGATATTGAGGTTTCCCGCCAGACAGTTGATGAAGTTGTTGATCTTCTCAATCAGCGACTATCGGGATTAACGCTTTCTGAAATTCGCCGGACAATAAGCAGGCGCCTTTCTGACAGCGTTTGCGACAATGCGTTGAAAAATCTTATTGTACGATCTGCAGGAAATCTTTTTGATGAATCGCCTATTTTTGAACGTCTTTATATATCCGGTACAGAGTACATTGTTGATCAGCCTGAGTTCAAGCAACCCGACAAGGTTCGTGATCTTATCACCATGATTGAGGACAAGTTCAGTATGGCCAAGCTTGTAGGGCATAGCGGAACATTGTCTGATGAAACCGTCAGGTCTGCCGGCAGGGATATTACCATCAATATTGGCAAGGAGAACAGTGAAAGACAGGCTGAGGATCTGACCATTGTTTCAACACCGTACTATGTTGGAAACATGGTAGGGAAAATCGGGATTTTTGGACCGAAAAGAATGGATTACGAGTACGCTGTCCGCGTTCTCAACTATATGGCCGATAGACTATCTGCAACGCTGTCGGATGTTAACTAAACAGAAAATGTATTTATGACAAAGAAAGTGTTGGATGGAAAGGAGAATTGTACAGAACATTTTGAGGAAAGAGAGAAAAAGGATCTATCGGAAACCTCAGCAGTTCAGGAACAGTCATCTCAAAATGATGAGTCGTTTATTGCGAGAATAGCCGAGCTTGAAGCCGAACTGAGCAAGCAGAAAGAGCAGTCTGACAAGTATCGTGATGAGTTGATGCGAAGAGCTGCGGATTTTGAAAATTTCAGAAAACAGAAGGAACGAGAGGCAATGATGGCCTCTTCAAGGGCTCTTGAGAATATTATCAGGGAACTGCTTCCTGTTGTTGATGATGTCAAAAGGGTTTTGCAGCATGCCCCGCTTAATTCGGAAACATCAGGTGAAGCCCGATTGTATATTGAAGGAGTCGAGCTGGTAAAGAAAAATCTTGAAAAATGGCTTGATTACAAAGGGGTTAAAGCAATTGAATCAAAAGGACTGAAGCTTGATGTGAATTTCCATGAAGCAATTTCACAGATCGATCAGCCTGATGCAGAGCCCGACACTATCATCGAAGAGTACCAGACCGGGTACCTGCTTGGAGACAAGGTTATCAGGCATGCGAAGGTCATTGTAGCGAGGTAGCGAGGTACGTTTTTTTTGTGAACAATAGATATGCAAATTTGTTGGTGGTCTTATGAAGAAAGAATATTACGAGGTTCTTGGTGTCAGTCGTACAGCCACCAAGGACGAAATAAAAAAGGCATACAGAAAGCTGGCACTACAGTTTCATCCCGATAAAAATCCTGGCAACAAGGATGCTGAAGAGCATTTTAAAGAGGTGAATGAAGCTTACGAAGTACTTAGCAATGATGACAAACGACGTCGGTATGACCAGTTCGGCCATGCTGGTGTCGGTTCTTCTGCTGCTTCCGGTGGTGGCGGTCAGTATGGTGGAGGGGCTACAGATTTAAACGATATTTTCAGTGCATTCAACGATATGTTCAGTGGGGGCAAAACACGTGGTGGCGGTGCTCCTTTTGGATTTGAAGAGGTTTTCGGTGGAGGTGGCGGCAGAAGAGGCAGGGCGTCCAGCGGCATTCCAGGAACTGATCTGAAAATTCGCCTCAAGCTGACCCTTGAAGAGATTGCCAAAGGGGTTGAAAAAACACTGAAAATAAAAAAACAGGTCGCCTGCCAGGAATGTAAAGGCAGCGGTTCAAAATCAGGAGCAACAGAAAACTGTCAGACATGCCATGGTGCCGGTGAGGTTCGACAGGCATCAAAAACGATGTTTGGCCAGTTTGTCAATGTTGTTGCATGTCCGACATGCGGTGGTGAAGGCAGGATAATCAAAGATCGTTGTCCCTCGTGTTACGGCGAAGGAATCAAGCTTGGTGAGGTGACCGTCAAGGTTACCGTTCCTTCAGGTGTGGAGGATGGAAATTACCTGACCTTGCGTGGACAGGGCAATGCCGGTCCGAGAGGTGGCGCCCCCGGAGATCTGCTTGTGGTGATTGAAGAAATACCTCACGAACTGTTTTCACGCCACGGAGATGATGTGGTTTATTCCCTTGCAGTAAGTTTTCCTGACCTTGTGCTTGGTACGAAAGTTGAGGTGCCTACACTTGATGGCGCAGTCAAGCTGACTATTCCTCCCTCAACGCAGCCTGAAACCATGCTTCGTATTGCGGGCCACGGAATAGGTCATTTACGCGGTTCTTCGAGAGGAGACCAGTATGTAAAAGTCAATGTCTATGTCCCTAAAGATCTTTCACACCAGGATAAGGAAATTCTGAAGGAACTGAAGAAATCCACCGGTATTTCGCCGACGGCGCATAATGACAAAAATGCCAAGGGCTTTTTTGAGAAAGCACGGGATATTTTCTCATAAAGCAGACGTGGTGTCTATAGAACAGAAAAGGCCGGGTGTTTTACCGGCCTTTTCTCGTTCTGTGACTCAATAACTGCTCTTGCTTGTTAGTCTGCAAGTTCGCCAACCAATTTTTCCTCTTCACATTCAACTGATTCTTCTTGCAGCCTTGCTATACTTGCTATGATATTTGGTACCACATCCGTATTGAAAACTGATGGCATTAAGTTGTCGCGTGTCGGTTCTATGGATTGGGCGATTGCAAACGCAACGGCCATCTTGATTTCAGAGGTAACTTTCCTGATGCTTGAGGTAAACAGTCCCTTGAAAAGTCCGGGAAATACAAGGGCATTATTAACCTGATTAAGCAGATCTGATCGTCCTGTCCCGACAATACTGGCGCCCGCTTCATAGGCAAGATCAGGCATAATTTCAGGAGTAGGGTTAGCCATGGCAAAAATAAATGGCGCTTTATTCATTCCTTTAACCATTTCCTGAGTAACGATGTTCCCGATAGAGACACCGACAAAGACATCCGCGCCGATTAATGTACTTGCCAAATCGCCGGTGTGCTTCGCTTTATTAGTTATTTCAGCAATTTGCTGTTTGGTCGAATTCATACCGGGGCGTCCTTCATAAATTGCTCCCTGGGTATCAACGAGAACAACCTCTTTTGCCTTGGCATTAAGTAACAGCCTGGCAATAGCAATACCTGCTGCACCAGCACCATTAATGACCACATGCAAATCCTTGATATCTCGTCCAGTTACACGACAAGCATTGATGATCGCTGAAAGTGTTACAATAGCAGTTCCGTCCTGATCATCATGAAAAACTGGAATTGACAGTTCGTTTTCGAGGCGCTCAAAAATTTCAAAACATCTTGGAGCCGAAATATCTTCAAGGTTGATGCCCGCAAAGCTTGGTTCGATCAGCTTGCAGAATTTAATGATATCCTCGACATCAGTTGAATTGATACAGAGGGGAATAGCGTCAATATCAGCGAATTCCTTGAAAATTATTGCCTTACCCTCCATTACCGGCATTGCAGCCTCAGGGCCGAGATCACCCAGTCCAAGAATGGCTGTTCCGTCAGAAACAACGGCGACCTGATTGGCTCTATTAGTTAATGTATACGACTTTTCTTGATCCAGGCCGATTTCTGTACAGACGGCCGCAACGCCAGGGGTATAAGCTAAAGAAAGGTCGTTTTTAGTTTTTACGCTAACCTTAGACCTGATTTCAATTTTACCACGTGTCTGGAGATGTAATTCTATTGATTGTTTTGAATAACCCATGTATTGAATAACTCCCTTGTTATTGTCTTTATAGTTATAAAGTAAATTAGCTTGCCGTACTGAATATGTCGCTAAACGTATGCATATATTTCAAAAAAAACACACAGAAAGACAAGGCTATCATATAGCGGCCCAATATAAGCTTTATAATCAGGATTACTTGTAAATTAAGACAAATAAAGTGCGGAATAATATTTTCGTTCTTGAAATGAGCGTAAAATATGCTGAGGCAGTACTGCCCTAACGACGTTTTTGTGCTTTGTCAGCTATTGAAAAGCGTTAAATGTCAGGATTATTATTCTGCCTTGTAGGCTTCGTTCAGTTCATGGACATATTTTTCTATAATCTTCTGGTCTGAAAGCTGGTCAGGTGCAAAAATCTTTTCAACAAGTATTGTATTGTTTACCAGGTTCATTTTCAGTTGAGGCAGATAGAGCATGTTTGCCATCAGTTCAGGACTGCCGCAGGTGAGAAAAAGCGCAACTTTTTTGTCCGCCAGGTACTTTTTAAGGTTGCTTTGCAATAAAGCTCCAAGCAGCTGTGATGATACAAGCAGATAATAAATAGGAGCCCCCATGATCACAACATCAAAATCCTTTACGAAACTGTAATCTCCGGTTGTTTTACATTTTGCTTTTTCTACATAAGCGCCTGATTTTGCGAGCTCCAGGCCAATCGAATCAATGAGTTGCTCGGTTGATCCGCCTGCAGTTTTACTGTCGAACAGGATAATTGCTCTCATGGGATTTGCTGCGGTATGTATCATAGGAAAAAAAGGGTTTCTGTGAAACGGAGCAGATGAGAAATAGAAGTACTTATAATAAAATAAGGTAAAAAAATGAAAAACGAATTTTTCCTTTAAAACAAAAAAAGGCGCCCTGATGGAGCGCCCTTAATGTAACTATCTCTTTTTCAAGAGCTGATTATACAAACTTCGAGTAGATGTCAAGAAGGTCGGTTACTCTTGTAGAGTATCCAAGCTCATTGTCATACCAGCCGACAACCTTAACCATGTTGCCTGAACTCATGGTAAGCAGAGAGTCAAAAATACAGGAGTGTGAGTTACCTACGATGTCCTGTGAAACAATAGGATCTTCACAGTATTCCAGAAATCCCTTCATCGGTCCGTCTGCTGCGGTTTTAACTGCTGCATTGATTTCAGCTTTTGTTGCAGGGCGGCTCAGAATGGCAGTAACGTCAGTCACGGAACCGTCTGGTACCGGTACTCTCATCGCAAAACCATCAAGACGGCCGATGAGCTCAGGAATAACCTCGCCGATAGCTTTTGCTGCACCGGTGCTGGTTGGAATAATTGAGAGCGCAGCAGAACGGGCACGGCGGAGATCAGAGTGGGGAAGATCAAGGATGTTCTGATCATTGGTGTAGGCATGAACTGTTGTCATGAATCCCTTTTCGATCCCGAAGCTGTCCTGAAGTACCTTCACCATCGGGGCGAGGCAGTTGGTTGTGCAGCTTGCATTGGAAATGATCTCTTCCTTACCGGTAATTGCGTCGCCATTGACACCGAGAACAATGGTGGCGTCGATTTTGTCTTTAGCAGGAGCTGAAATGATCACTTTTTTTGCACCGGCAGTAATATGCTTCGATGCAGCTTCTCTTGAAGTGAACAATCCGGTTGATTCAACAACAAGATCACATCCAAGTTCTTTCCATGGAAGTGATGCTGGGTCGCGTTGTGCCAGAATGGAAATAACCTTGCCGTTCACGACGAGATTACTGCCATCAACAGTAACGGTACCATTGAACTTTTTGTGGGTGGAATCGTACTTGAGCAGATGTGCGAGGGTTTTAGGGTCGCATAGATCGTTGATTGCAACAATTTCATAATTTGGGTTGTTCAATGCCTGGCGAAAAACCAGACGCCCGATGCGGCCAAATCCGTTAATGCCGACTTTCACTTTTGCCATAATGTGATCCTGATGTAGTATTGAAATTAGTGTTCGTGTTGATTGTGTAAAAAAAAATCATTTTTCAAAGCTAAAAACGTCTAACAAGATATAATTTCAAACTTGAAATACTCAGCAATTTTTTTGAAAACTTTCTGATAGAAGGTTTTTCAGGTTGCTGAAACTGCCATTACTCAGGAGGATAACAACATCACCACCCATCAGGTGGCCATTAAGAAAATCAAGAATATCATTAGGATAATCGGCTGAATGCTGGCCGGCCAGAAAAACCGTTTTCCCCTTTTTTTGCAGTGAGTCCCTTAATAGTGTGATATTGAGCGACTCTTCCGGCCGATAACGGTCAGGGCGGTGAACCTTGCCAATAACAACAATGGAAGCCGGCTCAAAACAATCTGAGAGTTCCTGTTGAAAGATGTTTCGAGTGGTTGTGTTTGAACGAGGTTCGAAACAGGTTACAATTCGCCTCCCGGCATAGAGTTGTTCAATAGCTTCAAGAGTTACCCTCACGGCAGTAGGATGGTGAGCAAAATCCTCTATAAGGGTTATGTTTCCGGGGAAAGACCCGATGATTTCCATCCTGCGTTTCGGACGTTTGAAAAGAGCCATTCCTTGCCTTATGGATTCGAATGGAAGTCCGGTGCGGGTTGCAGCAGCTACAGCCGCAAGGGCATTCATAATATTGTAATTACCAAAAAGCGGAACGCAAATATTTCCGAGAAGAGTGCCTTTATAAAAGACATCAAAGGATGAGGCATCCTCCACTAACGATATGTTTTGGGCACTCCATTCCGATTCACTATTCAGTCCGAAACGTTCAACCGTGCAGAATGCTCTGGATGCAATGTCAACAGCAACAGGATCATCCCCATTTACAAAAAGAGCTCCGTTTTCGGGAATTAAATTCACAAGCAGTCTGAAACTGCGTTTGATATCATCCAGAGAGTTGAATATGTCTGCGTGGTCAAACTCAATATTATTAATAATGGCGATGTCAGGGCGGTAGAGAAGAAATTTGCTTCGCTTATCAAAAAATGAGGTATCATACTCATCCCCTTCAGAAACAAAAAAGCCCTCTTCGCTGCGTCCTGATGCCCTGCACCCAATGGAGAAATTTTCAGGAATACCACCTACAAGAAATCCCGGTTTTAGTCCGCCATGTTCGAGCAGCCAGGCGATGAGCGAGGTAGTAGTTGTTTTGCCATGAGTGCCGGTTACCACGAGTGAGGTATTATTGGCGATCAGATGCTGTCGAACAAGGTCCGGCATGGAAACGAGCTCAATATGATGATTAAGGGCATATTCAAGTTCCGGATTTCCCCGGCTTATTGCATTGCCGACAACGACTGCGTCCGGAGAGGCATGCAGAAGGTTGTTGGCAGCAAAGCCATTGAAGTACCGGATATTATGATCATCAAGATAAGTGCTCATTGGAGGATAGAGCTGTGTGTCTGAGCCGGTAATTGCATGACCGGCATGTGATAAGGCTACGGCCACCGATGCCATTGCAGTGCCGCCTATACCGAGAAAGTAGATGGAACTCATCTTGAAAGAGATAGTCTTCAGATTGAATGGAGTGCCCGATGTTGCGTACTGGGTTTATATACATAAAAATTGAATAGACCGCAACTCTGACACGGCCGCCTTATCACCACAGGTGATAAATAAAGAGTGCTGATGATTTCTCTTTTCTCCAAAGAATTATGCTGCAGTGCAAAAAGAAATAAAATGAATCTGTATTTTAGCCACTACAGTTTTAATAGATTTCAACCATTACAGTTATGCAATTTATAGATCTGCTTTCTCAGAAAGACCGGATTCGCACATCACTCCTTCATCGCATCGAAAGCATTCTGGATAGTGGCCATTTTATTATGGGACCGGAAGTCACAGAGCTTGAGTCACGTCTTGCCACCTATGTTGGTTCGCGCTGCTGTGTTTCCTGCTCATCAGGAACTGACGCTTTGCTTATGCCTCTTATGGCAAAGGGTATTGGTCACGGAGATGCAGTTATAACAACACCCTTTACCTTTGTTGCTACAGCTGAAGTTATAAGCCTTGCCGGAGCAACTCCTTTTTTTGTTGATGTTTGTCCTGATACCTTCAATATTAATCCCGAGCTTATAGGCCGAGCTATTGAAGAGGCGGTAGCACAAGGGTTTAAGCCTAAAGCTATTATTCCTGTTGATCTGTTCGGTCAGCCGGCCGATTATACCCAGATCCAGGCTGTTGCTGACGCATACAGACTATGGATTCTTGAGGATGCAGCGCAGAGTTTCGGTGGCAGCTTCAATGGAAAGAAAGCCGGAAGTTTTGGTCTTGTTGGAGCGACCTCCTTTTTCCCCGCCAAACCGCTTGGCTGTTATGGCGATGGCGGTGCGATATTTACTGACGATGAAGAGCTTGACGCGAAACTGAGGTCAATAAGAGTTCATGGCAGCGGGGTCGACAAGTACAGTAACGATCGTATCGGAATAAACGGACGACTTGATTCAATCCAGGCAGCCGTTCTTCTTGAAAAACTTGCCATTTTTGACGAAGAGCTTGAAGTGCGTCAACGTATTGCAGATTTCTATAGCAGCAGATTGCAGAATAGAGTTGTAGTTCCCCTGATTCAGGAGCACCATACTTCAGCATGGGCACAATACTCTGTACTTGCCGCATCTTTTCGGGAAAGGGAGCAACTCATGCAGGCATTGCAGAAAGAGGGCATTCCATCGATGATCTATTACAAAATTCCGCTCCACCTGCAGAAAGCCTATTCCTCTTTAGGGTATAAAGCAGGCGATTTTCCGGTATCTGAGGATTTGAGCAGCAGAATATTTGCATTACCGATGCACCCCTACTTGAAGGATGAGGAGATCGAGCGGATCTGCGCTGTGCTGCTGGCCTGAATGTCTTTCCATAGTCATTCCGACTCCAGCTCATCATTGACATTCTAAACTTCTATGATGGATCCATCCCCTTGCCAGCTCTCCTCAAAAGGAGAGTGGCACTGCGATGAAGAAACTTCCGCTACAATTACCACTTCGAAATTCCATTACTCTTAAGCCATTGTTGAGCCTCCACACTGCCAAGTTTTGCTGCCTGCAATAAGTCAGCAATAGCACCCTGCTTATCTTCATTGTCAAGTTTAATGGCTGCTCGGTTGAGGTAAGCCGGAACAAATGAATGATTGATTGCAATAGCCTTGCTAAAATCAATCATTGCCCCTTGATTATCTCCCGAATCAGATTTTACACTGCCACGGTTATTGTATGTATTTGCAGATTTCGGATTAAGTTCAATGGCTTTTGTGAAGTCTGCTAAAGCGCCTTGTTTGTCTCCGGAGCTGAATTTCGCCGCTGCCCGGCTGTTATAGGCATCAACCAATTTTGGATTCAGCTCAATGGCTTTTGTGAAGTCAGTTATGGCACCTTTGAAATCACTCTTTCCGAATTTTACTTCGCCACTCGAAAAAAATGTTTTGGCATCATCTGCCGTGTTAGCGCAAGCCATATGAGCTGTAAATACTAAAGCGATTACGGCTATAAAAAGAAATCGAAAAAATTGTTTCATTGGTATGATTAATATGGTGAATGAAAAAAAATCAAAATGGACAAGGCAGAGTTTATGCCCCATCCATGATGACGATGTCTTGAAGTTAAAAAGTCTGAGTTAAACCCACATTAAACGAACGGCCCTGTCCCGCAACTGACTCGAATGGAGCGAGTCGTTTGTTGGCAAGGTTTTGGTCATAGTTGATACCCCCAAGCGGAAGATAATAGAATCTGTCGAAAAGGTTCGTGATTCCAACGTCCACACGCAGATTTTTCCACTGGTATGCCGTGCTGATGTTAAGCAGTGCATACCCTGGAGTTGTTGGCTCTTTTCGTTGTGGATCAACCTCTGTTTTTCCGCCGACAAGTTGCAGTGCAACCGAGTTGGTCCATCTATTGATTCTTTGTTCCATCGTAAGCGAGCCATTCAGCGGCATCATATGATAAAGGCTGTTTCCGGTATCCAGATTCCTGCCGTTCACATATCCCAGATATCCGCTAAGCAGGCCGTGTCCAAAACTGCTGTTATCCCAGATGCCAACTTTACCCGACAGATCCACGCCATAAATCCTTGCATTATGATTGGCAAACTGCAAGGTATTGCCCGTTGACTTCATGGTCAGCACATCTACATCAATATAATCATTGACATAGGTGTAGTAGGGAGTTACCTTCAGTTCCCAGCTCTTGCGTTCACTGTCGTGCCAATTTGCCGAGAGACTCAGGGTATTGGCAGTTTCAGGCTTGAGGTCGAGATTGCCTACATAACCATTCCCATCACCGAACCAGTTGACCATCCCGCTGCACATAAAGCTTTTAGACCATGCATAGCGCTCGTAAAGGTTAGGAGAGCGTGTCTTGCGGGCATAACCGAGCTCAAAGGTTGCAATCGATGTAGGCTCAAATTTTAAGAGAGCGGAGATATCCAGATTATTGTCGTTACGGGCGTGGTCCTGAGCATTAAAGGCTTTAGCATCAGCAGCATACATCATGCCGGTATTATACCCCTGCACATTACCGGTATTCATCTGTACCAGTTCATCGCGTAAACCGAGAACCGTTGTTACCTCTGTGCTCACTTTTGATTCCCATTCAGCAAACAGACTGTAGCGGTCACGGCGACCATCATTGATATTGATGAATGTGTTCGGCGACATCGTTGATGAACCGGCAACCGGCGGCCATGAGTCGTTAAGAGTAAAGCGGTGAAACTCGTTTCCGAGGCGCAAAATGTTTATTTCGGCAAAAGGAATATCCGCCTTTAACAAATAGCCCAGGTCAATACCCCTCGTCTCCATCGGCATATATGTCATGCCCGTCTGAACGGCGGGGATTGCCAGTTTATCTTTGCCGGAATCCATCCTGTGATAGGTATTCTCCCAAAAAGCTTTGGCATCGAAATTGCCCCAGCTAACGCTGCTCTTATAGCCAAGATTGACAAACGAGGCATCGTTGCCGACCATATCCATCCACTGGTTGACAAATCCTTGTTCAGGAATTGATTGATGGCCGGCCTTCAGTGTCAGCAGACAGCTGTCGCCTTTGAGGGAAAAGGTGCCACCGATATTTCGGGATTCGTAATAGGTCGATGTTATGGTATTGCCATTGCCATCCTTGTAATCATTGGCGTGATCGATCGACCCGGTCACCCCAAAACTGAGGCTGCTGTTAGCGACTGCACCTGAAAACGCCGCACCGATGCTGCTGTTGACGCTTCTGTAATAGGTCGAAACACTGCCCGAACCTTTGACTCCATCTCCTGGATTGGCGAAAACCGGCTGATCCGATTCAACGGTGATGGTACCCGCGATATTGTCACCGCCGTTACTTACAGGTGTCACACCGGCTTTAACACCGATACTGCTTACGTTTGAAGGTGCTATATAAGACAACGGCGGATTCATGTGGTTGGCACAGGCCGATGTCAGACACATGCCGTCAACGTATATGATTAAGCGGTCGTCTCCCAGTCCGTGAACAATCGGAAGGCTCGAAACCCCGCCTCCCGTAGCAAGAGTAACTCCCGGTTCATCTTTGAGAAGCGAGGCGGTATCACTTGTTTTCAATCGCCTTGATGTCAGTGGTGCCTCTGGCTTTTCTGAAGTTCCGGTAACAACGGTTTCCGGGCTTATTGCTTCCTGACAAAATGACGGCAATGGAAGTGCTGAAGCTATCAGCAGAAGCGCAAGCGGCTTTATAAAAATATGTTGTAATGTTCTCATGTCGATTAGTAAATAACTGGTTTTAACTTAGTGTTGGATGGCTTGGCTGAATTCGTCTTCTTCCTATAAGCTGTAATGCATACCTATGGAAATCAGATATTGTGGTTCTAACTGGTACCCCGATACCCTTTGATATACAGGTACTTGAACGAATGCAAAGGCCTGGAGATCATGGCTTATATTGCCGATAAGACCGGGGCTGATGTAGATAAGCGTAGCACCGCTGTTTTCGACATCAGCATTCGCACCGCTCTCATGATTTTCTGCCCGGAAGTTTAGCTGAAGATTAGGGATAAAAGAGTTAAACCCGGTATAACGGACCCCGGCACCAAGATTTAATGCATTGCCAGGCCGAAATTCATCATAACTGTTCAGAGCAGATTGAGCCAGAGCATGCGTGAAGTATCCCAATGTGGGTGATAGAGAGCCGTATTTATATATTCCGATCATGACATCTGTTGTTCCTGTGCCAAGCTGTAATCCTCGGTCTATGAGGTTACCCGCTTGAGGGCCGGTAGCGAATTTATCATCGGTTCGACCTGTGGGAAGTTTTGCTCCCAACTGCAAGCCAAACGAGTGATCATCGCTAAACCCCTGGTAGCGTCCGATTACTCGGACATCCCCGATCCCTGTACTCTCGGATGAAGAAACCGAATCATCTCCTCCGGCAATGGTGCTATGGGTTCTGTCGCAGGCAGGAACCACAACTTCAATACCCCAGTTCGAGTCAGGGCTGTAGGCAAGGGTCAGAATTGTATTGCGGTTGATCGTTTTTTCCTGGATTTCACGATCGTTAGGGAAGCTTATACTGCCTCTGTCGACTGTATTCAAACCCTCACGTAACTGGTTTTGATTAAAGTAATCGAAGCGCAAATCAGCATGGAGCCCTGTTCCATAGGAGTAGCCCTGATTCGTCCAGTCTGTATTGAGAGAGCAACTGCAAGTTCCGCATGCAGAGCTATCCGCTGAACTCATAACGATTCCAAGAGAAAGAATTAAAGGGGCAAGAAATTTTATAGTTTTCATAACTAAGTATTATTTGGAGTTAAGCACGACATACTTTAAAAGCAAAGAGCAAAAAGCTCGAATACGAAAGGTCAAGTACATGCCCCAACGCATATGCATCTAAAAAAATCGAGCGCTAAGTTTCAATTCCGCTTAAGGGAATGAAGCGTTCAAATCTGTATGGAAAGGCTAAGTGTTCGGGGGGTGGTCGATTTGGCGCAATACACCGTCGAGTAAAAAAGCAGAGTGATCCGAAGTAAATATATGTCCGGTGGTGGCGGTAAGGGGAGCGTGATGAAGAACAGGCAGAAGGCAGGGCATCACGTCGAGTAACTCTTCAAGGGTTTTCGTCGGAACTTGCCTCTCCGATGAGGCTGGCTTGATATCGCTATTGGCTGCAATTTTTTTGTCCAGAAAACAGTGTCCGCAGCAATCCATCGTCTTCTTTTCGCAGACAGTTTCAGCAATTGCTTTTTGATTTAAAAAAAAGAGTCCATAACAAACGAAAACGCAGTTTATCTGGACAAGCATCCCGACAAGCATCATAACTGCGATGAATCGGGTTGCTGTACTCATAACTTCATCTTGATATTCCGGAAATTACAATAAACGGTCCAAAAGATAACCTTTTTTACAATTGTTAACAACAAACTGATTCCCCTACAAGGAACCCCAGTCCATCTCCCACTGCCCACCGACAACTCTCCGTTTTTGTCAAGGAAATAGAGCACTGAAAGATTTAATCCCCAAGGTTCCTGACACAAGAAATCCTTCACCGTACATCACGCCGATCTGTTCGCCGAAATATCTCGCGCGCGCTTCAAGTCCGGTAAGAAACTCCTTGCGTTTGATCAACGTTTTTGGCTCATCTGTTGTGCCTTCCCGATAAAATTGTGAAGTGAAAGCAAGCACTCCTTTTCTGGATATATCAAAGGTTGCCGAAACATCAACGATAAAGTCTGGTTCAAGGTGTTTGAACTGGATATAATAAAGCAGATGTTTTGGTCTGTGAGGCTCCTGTACTATCCCGTTCATAGTAGTATGCAGCTGTTGCAGCCCGGCATAATAACAGGCATCGGTTACCAGCGTAGAGGCTTTTGAGTGATCCGGATGGCGTTCATCAGGGGGGGTGGAAAAAACCACATCTGGTTTGAAGAGCCTTATGACCTTGATGATTTCTCTGAGGTTTTCTTCGGTATAGAATAATTTTGAATCGCCAAGGTCAAGGGTCTTGCGACATCGGTATCCCATAACTGTCGACGCAGTCTCGGATTCGGTTTTCCTTGTTTCAGGAGTACCGAGTGTCCCCATCTCTCCCCTTGTCAGGTCGCAAACGGCAACGGGGCGGCCTTCATTCATGAGTTGCAGGAGCGTTGCTCCACATGCCAGTTCAACATCATCCGGATGAGCGCCAAATGCTAACGCATAGACTTTTCCAACAGAACTTTCCAATTGCCTTGTCATTAATCGTGTTATATTTAAACCTGTAAGCCAGTAATAATATCACATTTCTTGCCAATGCTGAAAGTAAAGATTGTACGTCTTGACAAAAAAGCGGTTCTTCCCGTTTATGCAACTGCTCATGCAGCGGGAATGGATATTTCCGCATGCCTTGATGGTCCGGTAACTATCGAGCCGTTTACAACAGCATTGATCCCCTCCGGGTTTGCTCTTGAGCTTCCTGTAGGGTATGAGGCGCAGCTTCGTCCCAGAAGCGGTCTTGCTTTGCGCTCATTAATATCACTTCCGAACACCCCGGCAACTATTGATGCCGATTATCGGGGGGAGGTTAAGGTGATTCTTGTAAACTACGGCAAAGAGTCCTTTATGGTTCAACACGGCGATCGCATAGCTCAAATGGTGGTAGCAAAAGTCGAGCAGGTTTGCTTTGAAGAAGTTGGAGAAATCAGTAAAACAGGACGGGGAGATGGGGGGTTTGGGCATACAGGAACCGGTCTTCGGTGAAAAAAATGAAATGACCAGATTGCCGAAATGAACAAAGGGTTATCCTGTTTTCAGATACTCAAGCCCGAATTTATCCAGTTTTCTGTAGAGCGTTGCTCTGCCAATTCCCAGCATACGTGCTGTTTTGGTGAGATTGCCACGGGAAGCTTTATATGCGGTGATGATTGCATCGCGTTCGTGCGATTCAAGCGAGTAGGATATCAGTTGCCCGTTATTCTCCGGCGGGACAATGGACTCAGTGATCGTTTCCGGTCCGGTTTTATCATGAAAATTTGTACGTTTTGATCCCGCAACAAAAGCAGTTTGCAGGGTTTCAATGATGTTCCCCTTTCGGGTTACTGCCGATCGTTGTACGGCATTTTTCAGTTCCCGGATGTTTCCAGGCCATTGATAGTTTCCAAGAAACTTTAACGCCTCAGGGTCAAACTGGAGAGTTTCGATATTGTGGGCTTTCGAAAATTGATCTAAAAAATGCTTGGCAAGAAGCGGTATATCATCAGCCCTGTCGCGAAGAGCCGGTATGAAAAGCAGAAATTCTTCAAGACGGTAGTAAAGATCTTCTCTAAACTGATTGTCTTTAATTGCTTGAGAAAAATTTCGGTTGGTGGCCGAAATGATGCGAATGTTAACGTTTCTTTCCTTTTTTTCTCCGACCTTCCTGATCTTTCTTTCCTCCAGGACTCGCAAAATTTTAGCCTGCACATCAGAATCCATGTCGCCGATTTCGTCAAGAAACAGTGTGCCGTTGTCAGCTTGTTCAAAAAAACCTGTATGATCTTTATCGGCTCCGGTGAACGAGCCTTTGACATGTCCAAAAAGAAGGCTGTCAGCCAGATTGTTTGAAATCGCAGCACAATTCACTGATACAAACGGTTCGTTTTTTCTTTTACTGCCGTTGTGAATTGCCTGTGCAAACAACTCCTTGCCCGTACCGCTTTCTCCAAGAATAAGCACGTTCAGGTCAGTATCCATAACCTGCCTGACCTGTTCCATGGTTTGTTTCAGGGCAGAGCTTTTCCCTATAATACTATGAAACAGCTCCTTGTTATTCAGCTCATTCTTCAGTTGCTGGACCTGGTTTTTCAGAGCAGATTCGGAAAGCGCATTTCGCATGACAATCTCAAGCCGTTCGACGTCCAAAGGCTTGGTCAAGTACTCGTATGCACCAAGTTTAATGCATTTTACAGCATGAGGAACCTCATAAGAGGCAGTAATCATAATGACGGGGGCAGAAATCTTGTGTGCTTTTAAGTGGAGCATCACCTCAAACCCATCCTTCATTGGCATATTGATATCAAGCAGAATAAGGTCAAAAGATTGTTCAGAAAGGCAACGTATGCACTCATCACCGTTTTCTGCCATTACCGCCGTAAACCCCATTTTCTGGACATAGTGGGCAAGAATCCGACGGGCGGTATTATCATCGTCAGCTATAAGCACAACTCTCTTGCGGAGAGCGTCCCTATTTTTGCCTGTATAATCTTTCTTATGACTTTCCTCTTCCAACTCAACCATACAGTTTTCTCTTGAAGGGGTTGGGGTTACAGCAGTAAAATACATGAAAACCCCTGGTTATGCAAACCGCCAGGGATTATCATAAGCTCTTATATAGAACCAGTTATTCAGGTACTGCTTGATCTAAAAGGTCGCTAGTTATTTTGTTTCAGAACAGGTACAGGATTTTTAGTTTCCATAACAATCTCTTTCTGGGAAAAGGGGATTTGTGTGACCTCTTTTCTTTGCCGGTCCTGACCCGTCGGCATTCCTGGCGAAACGATATTATTGACAAGCTGTCCAAGTCCTGCACTGACATTGTTGAACAGATTCTGGACTTGACCGGAACTGACAGTGGAGTTCAGGTTTTCAAGCAGGTTTTTCCATAATTTGCCAAGTTCCTGAAAAGAACTTTGAACCTGTTCCGAATTGATGGTAGCCGTAACGCCCTCTATAAGTTGCCCTGTTGTGGAGGTGACACCTTCAAACAGCTGTCCTGAAACAGTATTGACATTGCTGATGATACCCTTGACCGGCTCGGAATTGATGGTTGTGGTAACTCCTTCAATAAGTTGCCCGGTAGCGGAACCAACGGAGCTTATTATTCCCTGAACTGACTCAATGGTTGAATCAATCAAGAGACCCACATTACCAATTAAATTAGCCATATCACCATTGCCGACATTGTTTTCCGGTTTTGTCGGAGTAGCCGGTTTGTTGAGCTCTTCTGATGCCATAGTTGTAGAAAGTTAAGGGTAAGTAATTAAAAATATTTTTTTCAATATAACAATCTATTTACTAAGTTTTTCACCTCTTCAAAGGTATTTTGCTCAGTTGTAATTCTCAGTACTGTTGTTACCGTCGTATGGGGTATTCCTTCAGTCGCTGCTGATATTATCCCTGTAGAACCGGATAATTGTCTCCTGATCATATCCGGCAGCATACATGAAATGAATGGCTCCAAAAATTAACTGGAGCCGGATGACACCGTTTTGGTGATACCTTCTGGCCGATGTGGTGACCCGGTTTTCGAGAATGTGGAACTGCTCGTGCTGTTCGATGCGAGTGATGATATTGATATCCTCCATAACGACAAGGGTTTCGTCAAATCCACCAATCTCATGAAAGAGTACGTTATCAATAAAGAGCGACTGGTCCCCTCCCCGGCATACAATAAGCGGAAACTGTGTGAACCATCCATACAGGCTCATGATGGGATCGCTGTCGTTAAAATCCATTCTGAAACACCCGGCTTTTTTCCCATCGGACGACGCAGAACGGATATTTGCAATAAAAGTTTTCGGCGGCAATGTATCAGCATGCAGAAAATAGAGGATATCGCCATTTGCATGATGCGCTCCGGTATTCATTTGTCTGGCACGTCCTTTTGCGCTGCGGCACACGGTTACCGGAAAGTGTGAAAGGATGTTCGGGGTGCCATCGGTGCTCGCATCACTGACTATGATGTCGACCCCTTCGGATTGTTCCGTTATTGAAAGTAGAGCCGTTAGCGACTCTGCGATGATTTTCTCTTCGTTATAGGTCGGAATAATGATGCTTATTCTTTGTGTGCCCATAATCCACTTTTTTTCAGGTCATCCAACGTATCGATATCCGACAGTTCAGCAAGCAGTTCGTATTGAATGGCAAGTCGACTCAGTATTCCAATAGTTTCGCTTAGTACCTCCTTTGTGCTCCATTGTCGTCCGAGGAAAAGTTCCGGTATGGCCATGTTAAGGCCGATAAGGTAAAAGCCACCATCACTTGCAGGCCCGACGACTGCATCTGAACGTTCAAGAGTCGCGAATGCTGAATCAAGGATAGCTGTACTCAACTCATAACAATCTGTTCCAATAAGTACAATATGGCGGAAACCTGCGTCAAACCCGTTACTCATTGCATACAGCATCCGCTCGCCAAGATCTTCACCAATCTGAAGTTGAACATGATAATATTCCGGTTTAAAAATGTCTTCAGCAGGGAGAAAATGAGAATAAAATACTGTCCGGTTCACATCAACCTTTTCGACGACACAGGCAGTATGACGCCGGAGTGTTTCGTATACTTCAAGCGCTTTTTCATCACCTATAGAGCTTGCTAAACGTGTTTTTACCAATCCCCGTTCCGGGTTTTTCGTAAAAATGATCAGCAATGAGTCATTTTTCATACCAGAGACCCTTGACAGCTTGAGCCGGCACCGGCCGTACATCCGTAACAGTGCTGACCGACTGAAATAAGGCGATTTCGTAGCTTTTCCTCGTTGAACAGACTGATATGTTGCGGAGCCCTGTTCTCTAATGGCAGATTGAGCATCTGATTGAAATCACAATCGTAGAGTGTTCCATCCCACCCTACCGAAACTGTTGTTCGACACATGAGGTTTTTTATAGCAAGGGGATTGAAGCTTTTTGCAAGAAGCGTCATATACTGGCAGTAGTGACCATTTTCAAGCAGATCATTTAGAAAGCGGTTGATCGGCATATTGGTGATGGTGTAGAGATGGTTGAAGACAATCCCGTGTTCATCGATAAGCAGCTTTCTGTAATCCATTTCAAGCTGATGCTGTTCCTGTGGGAGTGATGGTCCGCCCGGATTATAGACAAGGTTAAGTTCGAGGTCGTTTTCCGCTTTACCGTATCCAAGGTTGTTGAGCAGTTTCAATGCCTCAATAGAGCGGTCAAAAACCCCTTGTCCTCGCATAGTATCTACGTTCACCCTTGTGTAGCAGGGAAGCGAGGCAATAAGGGTTACTCTGTGTTGCTTGAGAAACTCCGGAATATCACGGTATTTTTCATTGGTGGTGAAAAGGGTCAGGTTCGAACGAACAAGGATTGACGCATCCGGCAGCCGGGCTCTTATACGTTCAATGAACCAGTGAAAATTCGGATTCATTTCCGGCGCTCCCCCGGTAATATCGACTGTTTTTATGGAGTTTCTATCAAGAGCATCAAGGCATTGCTGCATTGTTATACGTGTCATCATCTCCTTGCGGTCTGGGCCGGCATCGACATGACAATGGCGGCAGAAAAGATTGCAGGTATAGCCTGTGTTGATCTGCAAAACATCAACACTCATGGCAGAGAGTGGTGCGCTTCCGGATTCGTCAAGAATGTCACTGAAGGGCAGGATACCGCAATCAGTCTCTTCAAGGAGCTTTACCTGAGCACCAGTTGTTGCAAACATCGTGTTCTTTCGGTGTCCTGACTGTTTTTTTTGCATGACAAAAATGGGCTAATTCATTCAACAGCCAAACCTGCTCAGCAGTTTTTCGGCAGCCAGCTTTCCACTAAGAGCGGCGCCTTCCATAGAGGCGAGATAACGTTGATAGGTATAATCGCCGGCAAGGAAAAAGTTTTTTATCGGGCTGATCTGGTCAGGCCGAAATTGATCGACATCAGGTACTGCCTTGTAAACAGACTGAGGAATTTTGACAATGGTCGATTTCAGAAGTTTTGCCTGGCGGGATTTAGGAAATCGTTCATGAATATCTTTCATGACCAGTCCCGTGATAACCTCGTTAGGCATAGTCATGAGTTGGTGCGCTGGTGCAAGAACAAGGCTCATGACGCTGCCTCCATTAGCCGTTCCCATTGTGTTCTGGAAATCTTCAGGACAGGTGATTGATACATCAGCAAAGGTCGCGAAAATCGTGCCCTGCGAAAACATGAGATTATCGGTGTCAGTTATTTTTCTGTCAAACCAGAGCTGACAGTTTGCAACCGGACTGCCGACAAATTCATGGAGGTTGCGGAAATATTTATGGGCAAGCCACTCTATGGGGACTATTTTTTTAATGTTATGTACTGGCAGTGCGGAAATATAAGCGTCGGCCTCAATGTTATGGCCGTCCTGCAGTATCGCATGCTTAATAGTTTCATCACTGTTCAGTTCAAACTTGTTTAGTCTGGCATCAACAAAAATACGTCCGCCCTTGCTCTGTATATATTGTCGCATTGGCTCAATCATTGAGTCGCCAGGGTTTTTGCGAAAGAAAGCAAACTTTGTTGCCGTATAATCTGTCCCGAAATATTTGAAAATAGTGAGCATCGGCCGTGCGCTGATGATGTTAGGCTCAATAAAATTCATGGCCAGTGCAATGGCGCGCCACAACTTCTGTAATGAATGTTCAGAAGCTCCTCTCAGTCGGTGCCATTCCGAGTAGGTCATATGATCCTGACTGCGGAAGTACTCCTCATTGCCAAAAATGGCAGGGTAAAGACCCTTGATCAGTGAGATTTTATCCCACATCGTAAGAAAATCGGTCTTTAGCCCACCAACAACCTCTGCCCATGGGCTAGGCAGTTTTGCCTTTTTAAAGCAGGTCTTTTTGCCGTCAGGTTCTGCATAGACGAGAGAGTGATCTTTCCACTGATAATTATCTTCTGCCCCGACTCGTTTAAGGTATTTCTGAAGTTGTTCGTAACCCCCGAAAACAATATGAAGTCCCGACTCAATGGAATCGCCGTCACTATCTTTCCATACCGAAACCTTGCCGCCAAGTATTTTGCGTTTCTCATAAATCTCAACAGTGTGCCCTCGATCCACAAGATCTATCGCTGCGCTGAGTCCCGCAACTCCTGCGCCGAAAATTGCTATTTTCACCCTTACCTATGATTTGTAATTACAAAAGATGTGGATTGCCCTGAATCAAGGCGTTAATATAAGGAATTATAATCCTGTAAGGAAAGCCATCAGCATTTAGAAAAGTGCAGGTTAGTCTGGATTTTTGTATTAAAAAAAAACATAACGCATGCACCGGGCTTTTTCTGCACGATTTCGATAAACCGTGTAAACATAATAAGAATGATGGCGATTGTATCATTGTCATCACTGTCGCAGGTTACAGTCTTTAAAAGATGCTGCTCCTAAATTATTTAAGATAATTACTTAAAAAGATGTGAATTCTAAAGAAACCGATTGTTTTTTTCTTATTATTAGTTAATTTCCTACAAAATTGAATTAAACAAAATCATGCTATATGTCGGGCCATCTTGATCTGATCGACCTTAAAATTATTGAGTCTCTTGGTGAAAACGGGAGAGTTCGATTGAGCGAACTGGCTGAAGTTGTTGGTCTTTCAATCCCGTCTGTCAGTGAGCGGCTTGATAAGCTGCAGAAGAATGGCATTATCAAAGGCTTTTCCATGGAGGTTGATGAGCGGCAGCTTGGTTTTGATATTCATGCTTTTATAAGGGTCAGGATTGACTCATCCAGGCATTACAAGTCATTTATGGAACATGTAATGAAAGAGGATGAGATAATGGAGTGCTTTTCCGTGACCGGTGAAGGCTCTCATATATTAAAAGTTATGACCCATAACACCGCATCCCTTGAAATGTTTCTTTCGCGAATACAAAGTTGGCCAGGTGTGCTGTCAACCAATACCAGCTTTGTGCTTTCCCAGTTAAAGAAAAATAAAAAGATCAGTGCGGAAATTGTTCGCGCCAATCTTCAGGACCGCCAGGTACTGATAACGTTCGATGAAAAAAAATCAAGGAAATAAAAAAACAAGAGGCGTTCAATTTTTTCGGAGACAACACACACCAATATCATGCAAATCAACAAGGAGGTTCGTTTGAAGAGCGATAGTAAAATTCCGGTTTCTACCTACTTTGGATCGTTGACATTTGATCACAAGGCCATGCGTGCAAAACTTCCTAAAGAGGAATTTGCAGCATTGCAGGATACCATCAAAGCAGGTAAAAAAATATCTTCTGAAATTGCCGGTGTAGTTGCGCATGGCATGAAAGAGTGGGCAATGGAGCAGGGAGCCACTCATTACACCCACTGGTTCCAGCCTATGACCGGTTCCACGGCAGAAAAACACGATGCTTTTTTATCGATTGACCGCGATGGCACACCCATCGAGCGTTTTTCCGGTGAACAGCTTATTCAGGGTGAGCCAGATGCCTCAAGCTTCCCGTCAGGCGGTATGCGTACTACCTTTGAAGCTCGAGGTTACACCGCATGGGATCCTTCCAGCCCGGCGTTTCTCATGAAGGGTGGAAAAGATCTGACTCTTTGTATTCCAACCGTATTCATTTCATATCACGGCGAAGCACTCGATGCCAAGACTCCGCTGCTGCGTTCAATGGAAGCAGTCAGCAAATCCGCCATTCGTCTTCTTGATGTACTTGGCGTGACCGGTGTAACACGAGTAAAAACCTTCGCAGGATGTGAGCAGGAATACTTCCTTATCGACAAAAAATTCTATACCGAGCGTCCTGACCTTGTCATGTGCGGTCGTACTCTTCTTGGAACTCTTCCACCAAAAGGTCAGCAGCTTGAAGACCACTATTTTGGATCGATTCCTGATCGTGTGCTTGAATTCATGCAGGATGTTGAGCATGAGCTCTATCTGCTCGGTATTCCAGCCAAGACCCGTCACAACGAAGTTGCACCTCATCAGTTTGAAATAGCTCCGATTTTCGAAGAGGCCAACATCGCTGTTGATCACAACCTTCTTGTCATGGAGGTGATGAGAAAGATTGCCGACAAAAAAGGGTTTGCACTGCTTCTGGCTGAAAAACCGTTTGCCGGCATCAACGGTTCAGGCAAGCACAACAACTGGTCGATCGGCACCAATACCGGTATAAATCTGCTTGATCCAGGTGATACTCCTGAAAAGAACATTCAGTTCCTTGTCTTCCTTGTTGCTGTCCTCAAAGGCGTTCACAAGAGATCTGATGTTTTGAGAATGTCTATAGCCAGCATGGGCAACGATCACCGTCTTGGTGCCAACGAGGCTCCTCCAGCTGTTGTCACCGTCTTCCTTGGTGAACTGCTTGAAAGAGTGCTTGATGCAATCGAAAGTGGCAAGGTTGACCTGAAAACAGAGAAACAGGTGCTGAATCTCGGTCTATCTCAGGTTCCCGAGGTAAATAAGGACTATACCGACCGTAACCGTACATCACCGTTTGCATTCACAGGTAACAAGTTTGAGTTCAGAGCTGTAGGTTCTTCTCAAGCTGCATCTGTACCGAATATGGTGCTCAACACTCTTATGGCTGAAGCTCTTGACGAAATATCAGATGCTATTCAGGCAAAGCTCAAAGCAGGCAAGGAAAAGGAATCTGCAATTCTTGAAACTCTTCGCGAGCAGATTACCGCCACCAAGGCTATCCGTTACCAGGGCGACAACTATGCTGAAGCCCTTCAGCAGGCAGCTAAGGAGAGAGGATTGCCGAACCTGAAAAACACTCCAGAGGCACTCAGAGCCCTGCTTAAGAAAGATGTACAGGATATGTTTGTTAAATATGCTGTCTTGAGTGTTCCAGAGATAGATGCACGTCTGCATATCCGTCTCGAACGTTATGTAAAGGGTATTGATATCGAAGCCCGTACCCTTCAGCTTATGTTGAAGACCTTTGTCATTCCTGATGTTTCAGAATACCAGGGTGATCTCGGTAACTCTTTCAATAACCTGCTTTCTGCAGCTGATGCTATCGGTCTTTCCGATAAGGCTCTCAAGAGCCAGGCTGATAACCTTAAAATGGTGGCCGAAAACCTTTCAACGCTTATCGAAATGACTGCTGAGCTCGATGAGGCCATTGAAAAAATCGAGTCACTGAACACCGAGTTTGAAAAAGCTGACTATTGCGCCGATGAACTCCTTCCGTTCATGAGCAAAGTGCGTGTTGTGGCCGACAGACTCGAACAGGTAGTCGACCGCAGTCGCTGGCAGCTCCCGACCTACTCGGAAATGCTCTTTGAGCATTAATCCAACAAAAAAAAGGCCCGCGCAGCGGGCCTTTTTTTTGCCCACTGCCCACTGTTTTCATTCCCCAATAATCTTCACAAGCACACGCTTTTTCCTCATCCCGTCAAATTCCCCGTAAAAGATTTGCTCCCACGGCCCGAAATGCAGTTTCCCTTTGGTCACAGCCACAACAACTTCCCGTCCCATAATCTGCCGCTTATGATGCCCATCGCCATTATCCTCTCCAGAGAGGTTGTGCCGGTATCGGCTGACAGGTTCATGTGGGGCAAGTTCCTCAAGCCATTTCTTGTAGTCATGCTGCAACCCTGACTCATCGTCATTAATAAAGACCGATGCTGTAATGTGCATGGCATTAACCAGGCAAAGCCCTTCCTGTATGCCGCTTTCCCGAAGCGCATGTTCAACATCGCCGGTAATGTTTACAAAATCCGTTCTTGCCGGCACCAGCATCCAAAGCTCTTTATGGTACGATTTCATATCTCACGTTATTCAAGGATTAGAAAAGCTCATTCATTTTTTCCCCTCATATTCCTCCCCCTCTGTCATTTCGAACTGAAAGTGATTAATCTCCCGGCCCCCAGCCCACTAAATTTCATAGAAGTAAGAAAATATTTTTATTGCAAACGTAAACTTATCCCTTATTTTTATCAACCTGTTCCCATTTTCCCGGAAAAACAAACACTGCCGACATGCCTGAGGTTTTTCATTATCCTATAACCTATCCCGCATGGTGGATGGATTCCTATTTTCTTCTCACCTGGTGTACTGGTATGCTTTTCCTTGGTGCGGGATGGGCTGTTTTTTTTCGATACGGTAAGTTTACCTACGGCGTGGATCTTGGCTGCTTTTGGAAAACAACTCTTCTTCTCGTACTTACGACCATATCGCTCGGCGGCCCCAATTACTACAATACCCGTTTTGTAGGAGAGCACGGTCAGGATGGCGATGCTATCAAAATTTCCGGCGACAAGCTTCTTTATCTTGATCGAAAAGGCAATGAAAAAAAAATCAATCTGACAGATATTACCTCTATTTACCAGGAGAGCATAACCTATAACCCTCCTCCGAAAATTTTTATTGTCGCCGGAAAAGCCTCGGTAAGGGATTCACTGTTTGTAACCACAAACCTTCCTGACTACAAGCGCTTTCTTTCAGACCTGTCTAAAAGAACAGGTATTGAAGCAAAGCTGCGCTGAGTACTTTTTTTCAAGGATATCCGAACATGTTTCATACCAGTGAACAAGCTTTTCAAGAAGCGATGCTTTTTGTTGTTGAAATAGGCAATACCACCGCTTCATTTGCGGTTTTCAAAGGTAATGAATGCCTTGAAGTGCAAAAAGTACCTGCAAAACTACTCTCAGGATATGAAGAAATAGCTGCTCAAATAGTCCCGATTCTTAAGAAGTATCCCACTCTTCGTGATGCTGCGCTTTGCAGTGTTGTGCCTTCTCTAGGTTCAGCTGTCATCGCCTCTCTTAGCCGTCATCTGACCGGTCAGGTGCTGGAGGTTACTGCATCAATGCATCTGCCTTTTCTGTTGCAGTACGAGTCGCCCGATTCCTTTGGTGCCGACCGGATTGCGATCTGCGCCCAGAGCAGCCGGCTCTATCCCGAAGAGCCTGTTATTGCCCTTGATATCGGTACAGCTATAACTATTGATGTGCTCAGTTCTGACAGGAAGTATCTCGGAGGTCTTATTATGCCGGGACTTGACCTTATGGCAAAGGCGTTGCATGAGCATACCGCCCGGTTGCCCCTCGTCACTATTGATCGTCCTCATAAGCTTATTGGAAATTCGACAGCCGAGTGCATCAGGAACGGGATTATTCTGAGTTGTGTTTCCGGCATTGAAGGGCTTCTTGTAAAGATTAAAGCCTTGTATCATGAGGCGGATAAAGAGCAAGCCATCAGGGTGCTTGCGACCGGCGGCAGCGCGCCGCTCATTGCCGGCATGCTTGAATGCTCAACAGTGCTCGATGAGCATGCCGTACTCAAAGGTACCAGATATCTCTATACGCTTAATGCACCCCTTTCCCGTTGAAGAATGTCCTGGCATCGTCAATAGACTTCAGTACAGGCCTGTTTTCAACGTTTTCCTCAAGCAGAAAGGCCTCTCCCAAAGTTTTCAGCAGTACAAAGCGGAGCTTCTTATCCAGTTTTTTCTTGTCAGAAAACATGTTTTCAAGCAGAATTTCGCTCTCGATATCAAGAAATCTGCGCTTGAGCACCCCTTTTGGAAAACGGAATTTATTCAGTATAGCGAGCCCTCTTTCAAGCGATACCTTGTCAAGATAGTCGAGATTGTGCGATAAAAAGAGAGCGCATGCCATACCGATCGTGACTGCCTCGCCGTGACGCAAATGACGGTACTCCGCAAGTTTTTCGAGCCCATGTGCAAAGGTATGTCCGAAATTCAGAGTTGCTCTCACTCCATTCGTTTCCCTGAAATCCTTTTTAACAACATCGTCCTTGATGAAAGCGCTTTTTTTGACTGCTTCACTCAGCCATGGTTCCTGCAGTTCAGTAATATCTTTGAAATGAAGGTCAAGGAATGAAAGAAATGCCTTGTCGGCAATAAAACCGTACTTGATCACCTCCGCCATTCCGGAATAAATTTCCCTCTCCGGCAGGGTTTTAAGGTATGAAGGATCAATCAACACCAGTTCCGGAAGATGAAAAAAACCGATCAGGTTTTTACCGAGAGGGTGATTAATGGCTACCTTTCCGCCAATGGAGCTGTCAGTCATGGCCAGCAGCGTCGTAGGAAGCTGAATTACCGGTATACCCCTGTAGTAACTTGCCGCTATGAATCCACCGAGATCACCCACAACACCGCCCCCAACTGCAAGCAGGTTCCAGCTCCGGTCAACATCGGTCTCAATCATACGGCCATAAAGACGGTACGCGGTACTGAAACTTTTCGAAGCTTCCCGAGCAGGCACAACCAGCTCTTTCAGCTGAAAACCTTGGTAACTCAGCGTCTTGAAAAGCTCATCGCCGAAAAGCTCGCGGGTGTGTTCATCAAAGAGTACAACGGTTTTTTTTGAAAGGCCATGGGTCGTGAACAATTCACCAAGTCCGGCAGTAACAGGTGTACCTACAATTATTTTGCTCACATTTTCATGGTTAAAATATTAATCCATTGTTTTGGATGAGGCTTTCCGGACATACCGTTCTATTTTCCGGGTCAGTTCCTCTACAGTTGACCCGATGCGGTTAATATCCGTTTGAACGGTGATATCGGCACTTTCATACCGCGGTTCACGTTTTGAAAGGATTATTGAAATTTTTTCCTCAATCTCTTCACGCGACAGCTTTCGTCCTTTTTCACCCTTCAACAGTGGTCGATCGGTTTTGTTGTACAGCCTCCGCGCAAGGATTCTGGAAGGGGATTTCAAATAGACCAGAGTGCCGGACTCCTTAATGAGGTCATAACAACGGTCGTTTTCCAGGACGCCTCCTCCGAGTGAAATTACCAGGTTTTTTTGTGCAACAACTTCCTTGATGGATTGATGTTCAAGATTCCTGAAGTACTCCTCTCCATTCTCAGCAAAAATTCGGGTAATGGCTTTGCCAGCATATTTTTCAATCGCCTGATCAAGGTCAATAAATTCATAACCGAGCGAGTTGGCAAGCAACGGCCCTATCGTCGATTTACCAGATCCGCTGAACCCGGTTAAAAAAATCAGTGAATGATGCTTCGCCACGGTTGATTGTTAAAACTTTCCTGTTACCTCTGCTGTAAATTTGCGAGTCATGTGAAGTTTCACAAAACAAAATCTGCACCTTTTGGTTTCTTTATTGCGGCAAATATAGACAATAAAGTAAAAAAAGCTTTGTTGACTTTTACTTTGAACGGACGCGATCTCCCTACTGCAAACTGTAAATTACTGAGAAAGAACCCGATAAAAATGTTCAATGTTTTCAGCAAGTTGTGAATATTCACTGAAAGCGGATATCCCCGCAATACCATAGGCCCCCGCATCTAAGCACTCCGCAACGTTGTTATGTGTTATTCCTCCAATTGCATAGACTGGTAAAGTGGTTGCCGAACAAATGCTTTGAAGATTTTCCGTGCCTTGTGGAAGCCCGAATATTCTTTTAGAAGGCGTGTCGAATACCGGGCCATAAAGAAGGTAATCTGCACCAGCATTCTCAGCAATTTTTGCAGCCGACAGAGAGTGAACGCTGCACCCTTTGAGCAATCCTGAGGTAACATCAGTCATCCTTTCAGCAAGTGATTCGCTTTCGGGCAGATGCACACCATGCAGACCAGCGGCAAGTGCAATATCCTTATGCTTGTTTATCAGTAGCAGGGTTCCAGCAGGAAGCGCAAGGCTTGCCGCTTTTACTGCAAGAGCAAGAAGTTCCTGCATCCCAAGACTTTTCTCCCGAATCTGTACCATGCAAGGGCGGTCATAAGGAAGTCGTTTCAGTTGTTCAAGAAGCAACGCACCCTTATCTTTTTCACTTTCGCCACTACTCAGTATATAAAGCCGAGGCAAAAAGAAAGAGTGTGATTTATTTACCTCCATGGAATCCATCTAATAAATTATTCAATGTCTAAGCTTATTCCTTTCCACAAAGGGAGCAGAATGGATCGCGTTGGACATGCACTTTTCTGGTATCCATTGAGAGCGCGTCAAAGGTCAAAAGAGTATTTGTAAGAGGTGTTCCGATCGACAGCAGAAATTTTATTGCCTCAATAGCCTGAATCGAGCCGATAACTCCTGGAAGTGCCCCAATCGGACCAGCTGGAAACTTTGGAGCAGGAACTTCCTCTTCATGGAAAATACAGCAGTAACAAGCTGTTTTTGCAGGATGAACAGTTATCGTCTGTCCGAAAAACTGTCGTATTCCTGCATGCGAGTAAGGTTTAGCTGATGCGTGGCAAGCTTTGGCTATCAAAAATTTCGATTCAAAGTTATCAGTGGCATCTATTATAAAGTCATAACCGCCAAGGATTTCTGGGGCGTTTCCGGCAGTTAGCCGATAAGGATAAGGTATAAGTTCAAGCACTGGATCAAGCTCCTTGATCCTTGCTGCCGCAGAGCCGACTTTCATCTCTCCCATCGACCCGGTAGTGTGCAGAATCTGGCGTTGCAGATTACTCAGTTCTACGACGTCTCCATCCATAAGTCCTATAGTTCCGACCCCGGCAGCCGCAAGATAAAACGCAGCAGGCGATCCAAGTCCTCCCATGCCCACCACCAAAACCTTTGACTGAATCAGTTTTTCTTGTCCCTTATGCCCGATTTCCTGCAGCGAAAGGTGGCGGGCATATCGTTGCTGCTGAAGGTTATTCAATGGCATCACTCTATTTCCTTGTCAGAATCAATTGCACAATTCCCTTCAGACGGGCGGTTGTAAACAGGCTCCCAGTTTTTAAAGACAGGGTCAATATTTTGTGCACGCAATGCTTTGCAGAACTCTTCAGCAGTTCGATTGTCAGAAACATCAAACTGTCCTTTTTCAGGAAAAGAAGGGTTGTCATAACCACCCACAGTCGTTTTGCTCGCAATGCTCATGCGTGTTATTCCGAGTCCGGCCATACCGTCCCGATAAGCAGCGCTTTCTCTCGTCGAAAGCACAAGTTCCACATTGGGCAGTGCAATACGGAACGAAAATATCATACGGGCCAGCAAGTGATTGTTAACAGGAAATGGAGGTTCATAATCTCCAGTCTGTGGTCTCAAACGCGGAAACGAAACGGACATACCCGCACGCCACCATGTTCGTTCCATATGGCGGACATGGCGATAGAGCATCAATGCATCTTCCACTGGATCAGAAAGTCCTAACAGGACTCCGAGTCCCACGTTTTTAATACCTCCTTCAAGTGCCCTTGCTGGTGTTTCCAACCGCTCAATAAAATCCTTTTTCGGGCCCCATCGGTGCAGTGCTTCATAACGTTTCCGGTTGTATGTTTCCTGATAAATCGTAACACCTGTGCATCCGCAGTTAGCCAGATCACGGTATTCTCCGACGCTCATCGGAAAAGCTTCTACCGATACTTTTTGCATGCTCTTGGCTGCTCTCTCAACGCTTCGCTGCAGGTAATCGAATCCCGCATGGCTTGTTCGTTCACCAGTCAATAGTAGAATATCGCTGATGCCGATTTTTTTCATAGCCAAAAGCTCTCTGTCAAGCTCCTCTGATTCAAGTCGGCGTCGAATAGTGCTTCTGTCGGATGCAAAGCCACAATAAGTACACCCATTCGAACAATAGTTTGACAGATAAAGTGGAGCATAAAGCGACATCGTCCTGCCAAAACGGCGGAGGGTCATAAACTTCGATTCAGCAGCAAGGGTTTCCAGAGGGAAAGTTGAAGACGACGAAAGCATGCTTGCAAGTTTCCCTGATTCGATGTCGGCTGTAAGCCATTCAGGCAAAATGCTCATGATGGTGTTCCAAGAAACAATGTCAGGGGACTCGTTGCAACCGCATAACCGCTTTTCTGCATCAATCCCGCCCTGAAAGCTTTTCTTCCGGCATCCACAGCTCCCGCAAAAGCACTGGCCATCTCTTGCGGATCTCCGGCCACGGCCACGGCGCTATTCACAAGAACGGCCTCGCAACCCATTTCCATAGCAGCTGCTGCTTCGGAAGGCGAGCGCAATCCAGCGTCAATAATAACCGGTATCCTGCTTTCGCGTATGATAATGCTAATCATGTCGGCCGAACCAAGTCCCTGACCGCTTCCTATTGCCGAACCAAGCGGCATTACCGATGCACAGCCGATGTCCTCAAGGCGTTTAGCCAAAACTGGGTCAGCCGCAATGTAAGGCATTACCAAAAATCCTTCCTTGGCTAAAATTCTTGAGGCTTCATAGGTTTCAATCGGATCAGGCATCAGATGCTGAGGGTTTGGGTGAATTTCCACCTTGATAAAAGGGCTCCCCGAAAGTTCACGGGCGATATGGGCAGCTCTGATAGCCTCTGCAGCTGTCGATGCGCCAGAAGTGTTAGGCATGAGGGTGATACCCTTCAATGTCGATAGCGGGCCAAACAGGTCATCTTCCATCTGTTCACGGTTAAAACGACGCAAAGCCACCGTAACAAGTTGAGTGCCGGAAGCCTTGATAGCATCAAGCATGACCGTACTACTGCTGAATTTTCCTGTTCCAAGAATCAGACGTGAAACAAAGGTATAAGATCCTATTTTTAATAAGCTCATTAGGGGATAGTCAGTCTTAAATCAGCCGCCGCCGGCAAAAACCAGAATTTCAACGCGGTCTCCTTCTTCAAGCAGAAGTATTGAGCGATTTTCAGGTCGAATAATCTTTTCGTTAACCACTATCGCTACGTTTTTGTCATCACAGCCGACAATCGAAAAAAGATTGCTTACTGACGACCCGGCTTTTAGTCGCTGTTCTTTACCGTTGAGTTCAATAGTAATCATTTATGCAATATCTTAATGGCAACATTCCCTAATCATGAAAAGATTTTGATATAAAATATCAATGAGTAGGAATTTGATTATTGGATATTTATCTGTCAGAAAAGATATAACGTTTTATTTGCAGTATAAATGCAGGCAAACTCTCCTTATTGCAGAAAATATATACAATAAAAGCATTGTTTTTCTGCAGTTTGAACTCATAAGCAATGTTCCCCGGAGATTATTATCTGACAGGAAGTAATTGACATCGACATAGTGCAATGAAAATCATAGCTTCTGCTCCAAAGAAGCAGTAACACTTTTTAAAAAAGGAATGAAAAAGCTGTACATCATAAAGGCAGGAACAACATTCTCCTCAACACTCCATGTTCTCGGCGATTTTGACGACTGGATCATAAAGGCGCTTGAAAAGCCTGAGCTTTCTGTAATCATTATAGATGTGGTGCGGGGTTACCCTCTTCCCTCACCGGAAGAGTGCAGTGGAGTTATTGTAACCGGATCGCATGCCATGGTTACCGATAATCTGCCCTGGAGTCTACGAATCGAATCATGGATTCCCTCATTGGTTGCTGCAGAAGTGCCCTTTCTTGGTATTTGCTATGGTCATCAACTTCTCGGACGTGCCATGGGTGGAGAAGTAGGGTATAATCCGCATGGTAAGGAAATCGGGACAGTTGCCGTCTCACTCACTGATGAATCAAACAATGATCCGCTTTTTAATGGAATTCCAGTCATTTTTCAAGCTCACGCCACCCATGCCCAAAGTGTCCTGAAGCTTCCTTCAGGCGCTCTCCTCCTTGCAGGTAATCCCCACGAACCCAATCACGCCTTCCGTAGCGGCACCTGTGCCTGGGGTGTTCAGTTTCACCCGGAGTACTCAACGGAAATCATGAAGGCATACATAACAGCCCAAGCTGATAGCCTCAGAAAAAATGGTGGAAATGTGGAGGATTTGCTCATCAAGGTTACAAAAACCCCTTTTGCCCAAAGGGTGCTTTCGAATTTCGGCGCAATGATCGAAGGTTGCAGAAATGCATTTTGAGTTTTATAAAAAAGCAAAAGATTTCATGCTGAAAAAAGTTATCGCACTCTCTCCTTTTATTCTGAAATTGCGATAAGCAGCAGTGCTGTCGGGGTTTATCTCTCTCTATTGAGGCCGACAACACTGCCTCTTCAATGTGGTGGTATTCCTGCCGTTTATTATATCGATTTATACCTTTATAATGCTCTCTCCAGGGCATACAGCAGCACATGCGGCTTCACTATGATGGCCGACGCAGTCGACACAGAGAGTTTCATCAATGGTATAGCTGTCCTCACCTGGAGAAATAGCGTTTACCGGGCATTCTGGTTCGCAGGCCCCACAAAAAATACAGGTATCGGTAATGCGATGTGCCATAACTATCTGATTCTGGTTAGAAGTATTAATAAAAAGGGTTTATGCAAAAAAAACGTCATTCATTGTAACGGTATCAGTATGGCATTTCTTGACGTCATTTCATAATTGATATCGAGATTAACCCAAAAGAACTATCCCTTGTATTGAAAATAGCTGCTTTTTTTTGTAGCGTTACAGTTTTGAAACTATTCGGCGAAACACTAACAGACAATCTCTATGGCATCGAAGAAGCATCAAAAAAATACTGAACAGAAAAAACTTAGTTGTTCAGATTGCGGTATCCCCAACTGTTACAGAGAGGAGAAGAAATATCCAGATTTCTGCTTGACAGCAGCGGTAGATTCCTCTGATCTGGATGGTATTACAAGCCAATACCGCGGTGAAGGTATTGATGCCAGAATAGCAAGGGCTTCTGCCGAAGTGGAGGGGAAATATTATGGCCAGTTGACCCGTGTTGAGGAGACTATTGCCTTTGCCAATCGTATAGGAGCAAAAAAAATCGGACTTGCCACCTGTATCGGTCTTTCAGAAGAAGCCAGGATTTTTGTAAAAGTTCTGAAAATAAACGGACTCGAACCAAACTCTGTTATCTGCAAAATTGGAGCCGTCGATAAGAGCGAAATCGGCATTGAAGATGACCTTAAAATACAGAAGGGAAGTCATGAATCCATGTGTAATCCAATCCTGCAGGCCCGACTGCTGAATGCAGAAAAAACGGATTTGAATGTTATTATTGGCTTATGTGTAGGCCACGATTCGCTTTTTATCAAATATTCTGATGCTCCCGTAACAACGCTCATTGCCAAGGACAGGCTGCTTGGGCACAATCCAGCAGCAGCACTCTACACGAGTGGATTTTATTACAAACGGTTATTCACGGAAGGCCGTAATTTATAACAGAGTCATGCCCGAAACCAGCCGGCGCACCAGCTATTTTTCAGAATCCATCATACGTAGGATGACCCGTGTGGCGAACTCCTGTGACGCTGTCAATCTCTCTCAGGGGTTTCCTGATTTTAATCCACCTGAAGCACTGCTTGCAGCCGCCGAACGTGCTGGCAGGGAAGGCCCACACCAGTATGCCGTAACATGGGGTGCACCGAATTTCCGCCAGGCCTTTGCCCGCAAACAATCACGATTCATGGGAATTCCCATTGACCCCGAAACCAACGTGGTAGTCACCTGCGGCAGTACGGAAGCTATGATGGCCGCAATGATGACCGCCTGCAATCCTGGCGACAAAGTTGTGATCTTCTCTCCCTTCTACGAAAATTATACTGCCGATACCATTCTGACCGGGGCTGTTCCAGTCTATGTGCCACTGCATCCACCAGACTTTACCTTTGATCCGCTTGAACTCCGCCAGGCATTTGAAGAGTATCGCCCAAAAGCATTGATTCTCTGCAATCCGGGTAATCCGACAGGCAAAGTGTTTACAAAGAGTGAACTGGAGCTTATTGCCGCTCTCGCTTGTGAATTTGATGCATTTGTCATTACAGACGAGGTTTATGAGCATATTGTTTACGCTCCGAACGTGCATATAAGCATGGCAACGTTGCCCGGAATGTTTGAACGGACAATTACCTGTAGTTCGCTTTCAAAAACCTATTCAATCACCGGATGGCGGCTTGGTACGGTTGTAGCAGCGCCAAAAATTATTGATGCAATTCGTAAGGTGCACGACTTTTTGACCGTGGGTGCAGCTGCTCCTCTTCAGGAAGCAGCAGTAACTGCACTGGAGTTTGCCGACTCTTATTACGATGAACTCCAGGCCAGTTACACCGCAAAAAGGGATATTTTTCTATGCTGGCTCGACCAGGCAGGCCTCTCCTTTACGAGACCTCAGGGCGCTTACTATGTTATGGTCGACGTCAGCGAGTATGGAGTAACCGATGATCTCGCCTTCTGTGAATGGCTGGCACGCCAGGTTGGAGTTGCAGCAGTTCCGGGATCAAGTTTTTTTCGAGAGCCGATACATCATCTTATCAGATTTCATTTTGCCAAACAGCCCGATACTCTCAATGCTGCCGGCAAACGTTTGATGACCTTACGTGATCATGCTCGAAGCTTCAACATTGAGTAACGCTCTTTCTGGGTTATCTTGGCAAGTATAGTTTTTCCCTCATCATTGCCATACAGATTCCCTGATTCCGCTGCCGGCACTGCATTCAACCGATTCGTCAACCACCTATCCTCTCTTTTTCACTTGAACTGATTGGCAAGAGACCGATTTCTCTACCATCTTCATGGTATTTTTATGGTATATGCTTGCAAATAAATAAGATAAATACCTAATTGATCACAATCGTTAACAAAATAACACGTGTATGAAATATTCAAGCTCATGCAATAAGGTCTTTAATGACAGCTTTTCCCGCTGTTGTTGTCTCTTGATGGACGCTGATATACCGAATACCGTATTAGTGACTTAATTGCCCGGTTGATTAGGGCAGATGATCACAAAGCCGGCTTTCCATATCAGAGCCGGCTTTTTTTATGACTTTTTTTAGGTGAACCATAACACGCAACACAACAACAAATAAAAAGGAGTAAAATTAAATGAAAAAGATGTTTTCACTTGCTGCGATGTTCGCAGTTCTCTCATACGCGACACCAGCTTCAGCAGAGCTTAACTTTGATGGTGATGCCTCAGTTCGTGTCAGAGAAACATCTCTTAATGCTTCACAAAAAGCTAAAGATGATTTGTATTTCCAGTACAGGCTTCGCCTGAATGCAGCAGCTGATCTTGGTGATGGTTATATTTTCAAGGCCCAGCTTACCGATGAACAGCCAGGGTCATTTGGTGGCGGCGGTGGCTGGCAGACTGTGGGATATGGAAATACTGAAGTTTACACTCTTGGTGCTTCCCAGCTCTATTTCGGTCGTTTTTGCGGTGATAGCCACTACCTGCTCGGTCGTCTTCCGCTAAACTCCACAAACAATCCTATTTTTGATCTTACACTTTATCCGAAAAATCCGCTTGACATTCCAACAGCGACGTTCAATAACGACAGGCTTTTCGGTGCAAACTACGGGACAAAAATCGGCCCTGGTGACTTGAATGTGGTCGTCGGGGTGTTTGATAATATCTCGGCAAGTGATACCGCCGGAACAGGTGATGGCCTTCTGAATGACGGTTATGCCGCATTCGTGAGCTACAAAACCACCATCGGAAGTGTTACCATTGAGCCGGAGGTTTTAACCGCATTGACCAAGTTTGACTCGATTACTCAGCAGACGTTTTCAACCACCAGTTCTGATTTCGGAAAACCCTGGCATCAGGGTATCAGGCCTGTTACTTTTGGTGCGAACGTTTCGGTGCCTGCCGGTGACGTGAAACTTGGTTTCAGCGGATTATACAATATCGGTAATGGTACAACCCCATCAAGTGCTATTTATGGTGCCAATGCAAATAAAAATGTCGATTACACCGCTTATCTCTTAAGAGTTAAAGCCGAGTATGGTCCGTTCCTCGCATGGTATGATTATAGCGCGACTACCGACAAATCAACGAGCACAACTCAGACCTATACCAACAACTTTGTCTGGGCTCAGTACCAGTTCAAGGTTTATCAGGCAGCTAAAGGCAGTTTTACCATTCAGCCTACCTTGCGCTACTTGACAACAGCTGATGCTGTGACTCCGACAAATAATACGAGTCGTCTCCGTTCAGAGCTTTGGGCTACAGTGAAGTTCTAATATTTCTCCTCCGATCCGGGCGTCGGTGTAAAGTCATGTGGGGGCTTTACGGGTGTGTGTGCATCTAATCCAGGGGCGTCCGGATGTATTTTTTTTATGGCGATGTGGGTGAGTGGTCTAAGCCAAGGGTCTGCAAAACTCTTTTTCACAAGTTCGAATCTTGTCATCGCCTCAGTATTTATTATCCATTGATGTTCCTCCTTAAGTCCGGGCTGCCGATAAAAAATGTTGTCGGGTGCATTTTTCTTCAGCGCTGCCCGAATGTTTTTTTATCCTCAAAATTGTACGGCACTGCCAGAAAATCATTGTGGCTTTATGTGAGACTGACGGGGATTATGGAGCTGATTGATACTCTTGATTTTGAATAGGGGTTTGTTGTGAGATCCCCTGCGGCTTAGTGGCCGCAGGGGATAATTTTTTAATAAATGTCTTTGTTTTTTCTATCGTTATGTATTTTATTACATAACGCGTATTGTATAACAATCAATAACACTTTTTTGCTAATTAAGAGCAAAGCATTAAAGCACAAAAATCCATAAACACAACAACAACTCAAGCAATGAAAAAAATCACCGTTTTATGTTTTGCACTTTTTATGCTGGCCACGACAGCAACGGCCGGCGAGCTGAACCTTTCGGTTGCCGCTAGTCTTAAAGAGGTGATCAATGAGCTCACCGCAAGCTATACTGCTAAACATCCGGGCACAGTTTTTCTGAAAAACTTTGGCCCGTCAGGAACACTTGCAGGACAGATAGAAAACGGCGGCCCTGCCGACCTGTTTATTTCAGCAAATACCGAATGGGTGGATTATCTGAACAGCAAAAAACTTGTTGATGCCTCAAGTATCAAGACGTTTACCTACAACTCGCTTGTCTTTGCAGGGACCACGAGTAAAAAAGTTACCTCGATTAAGGACCTTACAAAACTGGATAAGATTGCTATAGGGAGCCCCAAAAGTGTTCCTGCAGGCGATTATGCAATGGTTGCAATGACAAAAGCTGGTGTCGCTTCTCAGCTTGCCGGCAAGCTTGTTATGGCCAAAGATGTCCGTGAGTGCCTTATGTATGCTGAACTGGGTGAAGTTGATGGTGCCTTTGTCTACAAAACAGATGCTTTGCAGGCTCAAAAATCCAGGCTTCTCTTTACAGTGCCGCAGGAGCTCTATCCAAGAGTTGTCTATCCGATGGCGATCACCAACAAAGGGGCAAAGAACGACGAGGTAAAAGCTTTCCATGCGTTCCTGCAGGGAGATGAGGCTAAATCGGTTCTCGGTAAGTTCGGGTTTGCCCTCAAGTAAGCTGGCTGCCATAAGAAAAACATACCTCTGACAATATCTTCTAACCTATCCGCTTGTCGATGAAAGTTCAGCTTTCATCGACAGCCTTTTTGCTACGAAAAAATCTTTGCCCATATACCATATTTATGGTATTTCCGGGAGAATGGTTTGGAGATGTGGCTTCTATAGGGCTTTATTAAAAAACATAACTCTTTTCGTTAGTATCACTGTCGAAAATCTTATTCTTTTAAAAAATTTGAATACCCGAGAGCATGGCTGAACATGAGCTTGATTTGGCTGCATTGAGCAGAGTAGGGATGATGCGCCAGAAGCAGCCCGACTATTATGTTATGCGTCTTAAGGCTGTCGGAGGCGACCTTACAGCATCGGAGCTTTCATGCATAGCATCAGTTGCCGAAAAATATGGCAGGGGGTTTGTTCACCTTTCCACCCGCCAGGGGGTTGAAATCCATTACGTGCATCGTGATAATCTGGAAAAAGCGCGCCTTGAGCTCCACGAGGCCGGTATTGAGATGGGAGCCTGCGGTCCCCGGGTTCGAGTGATTATTGCCTGTCCGGGTGATGACAGCTGTCGCTGGGGTGTTATCAATACAAAGAAGATTGCCGGAAAGCTGGATTCCCTGTATTTCAAGCAGGAAACCCCTTCAAAGTTTAAATTCGCAGTGACGGGTTGTGCCAATAACTGCACCAAAGCAAACGAAAACGATATAGGCATCAGGGGTGCCATAGAGCCTCATTGGGTGCAAGATCTCTGCACCGATTGCGGCTTGTGTATTCCACTCTGTCCGGTACACGCTATTGAACGAAAGGAAACTGACGAAGGATATTCTTATACCACCGATCAGGAAACATGCATCAACTGCACTATCTGTACTTCACTCTGTACAACCAATGCCTGGGTTGCCGGCAAAACAGGCTCTACTCTTTTTATCGGAGGCACCATGGGTAGAATCCCCCGCTTTGCCTCTATCCTTAAACGAGTGGTGGAAAGTGAGGATGAACTCTATCAGTTGATCGACAAGGCAGTGGCCTATTACAGGGAACATGGACGCAAAAAAGAGCGATTCGGTCACTGCATCGACCGCATCGGGCTTGAAAAAGTAAAGGAGGAACTTCTTGGCAAACCTTGAAATTGCTCATGTCCTTGATGTGCAGGGAATTTCATGTCCTGTCAACGCTGTCCGCGTCAAGGCTGCAGTTGCATTGCTGAAAGAGGGCGAACTGCTTGAGGTGCTCGTTGACGAAGGCGAGGCCATTCTCCGCGTAGCAAGAACGCTCAAGGATTCCGGTTACCGGATCGTCAAGGTTGAAACCCGTGACCAGGGATTGAGTCTTATTGTCAGCAAATCATAGTCTCTGATACCCCGAACAGTTTTATCCCATAACAACACAAGAGTATGAGCAGGGAAACAGTTGAAAAAATGAGTTTGGAACTCTCTGGCAAACCACCTGAAGAGATCATTCGTCGAGCTGTCGACTATTTTGGTGAATCTTCAACCGCATTTGCATCCAGTTTTGGTGCCGAAGATCAAGTCATTACCGATATTCTGGACCACCAAAAGCTGCAGGTACCCCTTTTTACGCTGGATACGGGAAGATTGCCGCAGGAGACCTATGATGTTCTTGATGCAACAAGGAAGCGCTACGGTTTGCAGATAGAGGTGCTTTTTCCCGAAACCTCCGCACTCGAAAGAATGGTGACCAACCACGGGGCAAACCTTTTTTATGAAAGCATTGAACTTCGCAAGGAGTGCTGCCGCATACGCAAAGTAGAGCCGCTTACGAGAAAACTTTCGACACTCAAAGCCTGGATCTGTGGTCTTCGCCGTGAGCAGTCAGTCACCAGAACCGCCATTGCCCCCGTTGAGTGGGACGCCGCGTTCGGGCTCTACAAAATAAATCCTTTAGCCGAACTCTCGGAAGCCTGGGTTTGGGATTATATTAAAACACACTCAGTACCTTGTAATGTTCTTCACGACCGTGGCTATCCAAGCATAGGTTGCGCGCCCTGCACCAGGGCCATAAAACCAGGAGAAGATATCAGGGCTGGTCGCTGGTGGTGGGAAATTGCCGAACATCGCGAGTGTGGCCTGCACCGTGAACATAAGTAACTTTATTTAGAAAGAATGGATCATCTCGATAAGCTCGAAGCTCAAAGCGTCTATATCCTCCGGGAAGCCTACCGCGAATTTAAAAGCCTCTGCATGCTCTGGTCAATCGGCAAAGACAGTACCGTCATGCTCTGGCTTGCACGCAAAGCCTTTTTCGGTCATGTGCCGATTCCGCTTGTGCACATCGATACGCACTACAAAATCCCTGAAATGATTTCGTATCGCGACCGTATTGCTCTCGAGTGGAACCTCAACATGATCTACGGCGAAAACCGCGAAGCGCTTCAAAGCAAGCTCACCTTTCCAGACGGCAATACCGATCGCATCACCTGCTGCAAATACCTGAAAAGCGAAGCGTTGAAACACACGCTTTCCGGTGAGTGGCCCCGTTACCGCATGGATCACGAGCTTAAGCACTACGTGCCCGATGAAGGTAAAGAGCCCTATACCGGCGTTATTGTTGGTGTCAGGGCAGACGAGGAGGGAAGTCGATCCAAGGAAAGGTATTTCTCCCCGCGTGACAAAGATAATGTTTGGGATGTAGGCGACCAGCCCCCCGAGTTCTGGAACCAGTTCAAGACCGATTTTGCACCTGGAACCCATGTACGCATCCACCCACTTCTTGACTGGACCGAGCTGAACATCTGGGAATATATCGAGAGAGAAAAGATTCCGGTTGTTTCACTCTATTTCAATCAGGGCAAAGGCACAAGGTATCGCTCACTTGGCTGTTATCCCTGCACCAATCCTGTTGATTCGGTTTCGAAAACTGTCCCTGAAATCATCGACGAGCTCAAAAGCGGGAGGCTTTCCAATATCGCTGAACGCTCAGGGCGTGCTCAGGACAGTGAAGATGGCGGGCTTGAAACCCTGCGTCGTGACGGCTACATGTAGAGTGAAAGGTTGAAGCCCGGATAATCAGAAAATTTATTTCCCTATTGGTATGATGAATGGACGAGCGCAAATGAATATAGTTATTGTCGGTCACGTTGATCACGGTAAAAGCACGGTGATTGGCCGACTCCTTGCCGACACGGGAGCACTGCCGAAAGGCAAGCTTGAATCTGTCAAAGAGAACTGCAGAAAGAACTCAAAACCCTTCGAATATGCCTTTCTCCTTGATGCACTCAAGGATGAACAGTCACAGGGCATCACCATCGACATGGCACGCTGTTTCTTTAAAACAGCCGAGCGCGACTATATCATCATCGATGCTCCCGGTCACATTGAGTTTCTGAAAAATATGATCACCGGCGCATCCAGGGCAGAATCGGCCCTGCTTGTTATCGACGTTGACGAAGGCATCAAAGAAAACTCAAAGCGGCATGGACAGATGGTCTCCATGCTCGGTGTCAAGCAGGTTACGGTGCTGGTCAACAAAATGGACCTTGTTGATTTTAGCGAAGAAGTTTTTGAAAAGCTCAAAGCCGACTATTCGGAGTTTCTTGCGCAAATCAAGGTCAATCCAGTCAGCTTTATTCCGGTCAGTGCCCGCGAGGGCGACAACATCGCAACGCTTTCCGAACGCATGCCCTGGTACAGTGGTGCAACCGTTCTCCAGCAGCTTGACCGGTTCGCCTCCGACAAGCAGCTCGAGGAAAAGCCCTTCCGTTTTCCCGTGCAGGATATCTACAAGTTTACCCGCCGGAATGACGACCGCAGAATTGTAGCAGGCACCGTTGCTGCAGGTTCAGTGAGTGTGGGTGATGAGGTGCTTTTTCTTCCTTCAGGCAAACGGTCTGCCATACAATCAGTGGAGTCATTCAACACCACTCCAAAACAAGTCGCCGAAACAGGGTTGGCTTTAGGGTTTACCCTTACCACCCAGATCTATATACGTCCCGGTGAACTTATGGTAAAACCCTCTGAACCGTTGCCTGAAGTCGGCACTCGTTTCAGGGCGAATATATTCTGGGTAGGCAGAGCACCGATGATCATGCAGAAGGAGTACAAGCTTAAAATCGGATCAGCACGCGCCTCCGTGAAACTCGCCGAAATCTGCAATACGCTCGACGCATCTGACTTGAGTTACAGTAAAAATAAACATCAGCTTGATTGTCGCGATGTAGGCGAGTGCATTCTCGAAACCTCCCGCCCTATTGCGTTTGATTCAGCTGCAGCAAGTGAGACTACCGGACGCTTCGTGATTGTCGATAACTATGAAATTGCCGGTGGCGGTATTGTGATTGAGAACCTTTCCACAGATGAAACCCTGCTCCAACGTCATATCCGGGAGCGTGAAAACAACTGGGAAAAAGGTCTTATCAAATCGGAAGAAAGGGAAGTTGCCAACCGGCACCGGGCAAAGTTCATTGTCTTTACCGGAGTTCCCGGCACAGGCAAGCGATCGGTGGCCAAAGCTCTTGAACAAGGCCTGTTCAGAAACCGCTTTAACGCTTATTACCTTGGGGTTGCCAATATTGACCGAGGTCTCGATGCAGATTTGGGCTGCCATGTCGATAACGCTGGAGAGAGGCTGAGAAGAATCGGTGAGCTTGCCCGCATACTCACTGACGCCGGTCTTATTTTCATCACAACCATCGATGATGCCGACGATTACGATATCGAAACCCTCAAGCAGTTAAACGAACCCAGTGATATTCTTGTCGTCAATCTTGGTGAAAACAGCTTCTCCCGATACCATCCCGATCTGCAGATCCCGGCCGGCGGAAGTGTTGCTGACGCCGTCAAAGAGGTGACCGATATGCTGAAAACAAAAGAAATCATCATCGAGTACCAGATATGAACTATCTACCGGTAAGCCTGAATATAGAGCAGAAGCATGTGCTTATTGCCGGCGGAGGCAAAGCAGCGCTCGAAAAATTGCAGATGCTTCAAAAGTTCAGCTGCCAGATTACTCTTGTCGGAGAAGATTTTCCTCCTGAGATCACAGCTCAGAGAACTCAACGTGGCCTCGTGTACCACTTGCGCCCGTTTCGTCGGGAAGATCTTGCTGGGGTGTTGCTTGTCTATGCCTGCAGCAGTGACAGGGAGATCAACCGCATTATTAAGAAGGAAGCCAATGCTCTTGGCATTCTGGTCAATACTCCGGATGATCCTGAACTCTGCGATTTTCTAACCCCCGCGCTCTTCACCGAAGGCTCGATGATGGTCGCTGTTTCATCCGGCGGAACCGATGTGCCTAAAACCATACTGTGGAGGAACAGGATTAAACAACTCTTTACTGATAATGGCCTCAAACTCTGATCCCCTTCAAATCGTTATCGGGCATCTCATGCACCCTTTTCCCGACAGTGATTCTCTCTTTTCGTTTCCCTGTAGATGGTTGTCGGTTCATGGTGATCCCCTGCAAGCTCTTCTTGAAGGAAAAGGCGATGCAGTCATTATTGCGGGCCCCGATTTGCCCGATCGTTTTCCCGCAGGGTTGGACATAGTAGCGCTGGTATCCCAAAACCTCATTCAGGAAATTGATTCCTCCCATCCACTCCGCAATATGAGTGCGATTGTTGCCAAAAAGGAGCGGGCTGACCTAAAAGTACTCTTCAGTCCTATCGACATCCGCCAGAGTTACGGTAAGGTCTATTTAACGGGCGCCGGCGCAGGAGGTCGCGACTACCTGACCCTTCGCGCCGACGCGCTTCTGCGCAATGCAGACGTTATTTTTTATGATGATCTTATCGACACCGGGATGCTCGATTGTTATGAAGCAGAAAAAATATTTGTAGGAAAACGCAAAGGTCGCCACCATGCAGACCAGGAAGCTATCAACAGCCAACTCTTCCTTGCCGCAAAAAAAAAACAGGTTGTTGTCCGCCTTAAGGGAGGCGATCCGCTTATTTTCGGCAGGGGAGGAGAAGAACTGGCCTATCTGCTCGATCGCCATATTGATGTGGAGATAGTAGCAGGAGTTTCAGCCGTGCAGAACGCAGCGGCTTCAGCCGGAATTCCCCTCACCCTGAGAGCGGTCAGCGGGGGAGTCACACTGCTCAGCGCCCATAATGCTCTTGCCGGATCCACTGACCCCACCCTTGCCTACTATATGTGCGCCAGTCGACTGAAGGAACTCCAATGCACGCTCATCGACAATGGGACAACTCCGCAAATGCCTGTAGCTTTGGTCTACAAGGCCGGTTTTGCTGATGAATCAATCACCTTGACTTCGGTTGGTTCCCTGCATTTGCCGCAACTCACCTCACCTTTGCTGGCCATTATCGGCCCAACCGCATCTCTCTACAGAATGCGCTCCAAGATTCTCTATACTGGCACTGAACCCTATCGATGCCTCCTGCCGGGAAAAATACTCTCCCTCATCTCCCTGAAAACCCAGGCAAACAGCAATAACGACATCGATCTCTCTCCCTTTTCAGGTATTGCATTCACAACCCCCGAACAGGTTGACTCTTTTCTTGAAACATTCCCCCAAATATCCTCCCACCTCGTCCTCTACGCCTACGGCAAAACAACAGCAGAAAAACTCCGCAAAAATAGTTACAGTGCAACTGTACAGGAGCTTGACTCGCAAAACTAACAGTGCCTCTGTTTGTGCAGGCATCGTAAGGTATTACAAGAAAGCAATATAAGTCCTATTTGGCCTATTTGGCCTATTAGTCCCTTCAGTCCTATTATTTAATTCTACCTCTAAATCTCATAATCACCGGTAAATATCCTCACACGGTTAAGGCTAACAAAAACCTGTACCCCTTTGGCAAGCTGAAGATTCATGAAAAGCTCTCTCGGTACCTCCGCCTCAACAGGACCATCAAGACCTTCGCACTCTATGTTCAGCCCTATCTGCCCCCCAAGCAGACGTACCTCGCGTATCGTCCCGGCAAAATCGTTTTCGTTACTGCGTATTCTGCTGATACCTATTTCATGAGGCCGTACAAAGGTCTGACTTGGTTTTTCTTCAATGTCTTTAAGATCGTCCGGCGCATCGACATTGTGAGCTCCAAGGCTTACCTTCCCGTTGTGGACACGTCCGTGGAAAACGTTCACATTTCCAAGAAAGTTATACACAAAAGCATTCGCAGGGTGATCGTACACCTCCTGCGGGGTTCCCTGCTGTTCAATCCGCCCCTTGTTGATCACCACAATTTTATCCGCCAATTCAAGAGCTTCCTCCTGGTCGTGAGTAACAAAAATACTGGTGACATGGATTTCATCATGCAGTTTTCTAAGCCAGCGGCGAAGTTCCTGCCGAACCTTGGCATCCAATGCTGAAAACGGCTCATCAAGAAGCAGTACTCTGGGATTCACGGCTAACGCTCTTGCAAGGGCAACACGCTGACGTTGTCCACCAGAAAGCTGCGAAGGGTAACGTTTCTGCGCCCAATCCATCTGCACAAGTTTCAGGAGATGCTCAACCCGGTCACGAATTTCACTACGCGAAGGACGTTCTTTAAAAGGGAGAACGTTAAGCCCAAAGGCTACATTCTCAAGAACGTTCAGACGCCGGAAAAGAGCATAATGCTGAAAAACAAACCCGACATTCTTCTTCCTTGGAGGCAGATTGGTCGTATCCTTGTTTTCCAGAATTATTTTCCCTGAGTCAGCCAGCTCCAGGCCTGCAATGATGCGCAACAGTGTGGTTTTACCGCAGCCCGAAGGACCCAATAGAGCAACCAGATCTCCGGACGCAATATTCAGGCTCAGGTTGTCAATCGCCTTGTACTCGCCAAACTGCTTGGTAATGTTCTGTAATTCTATACCCATGACAGATCCTAATGGTGAAAGCTGTTTTTCTGAAAGTGTTTTTCAATTCCTCTTTTAAGAACAACCGTAAGCAGAGCAAGAAAAACAAGAAGTGATGCAACGGCAAACGAAGCCGTAAAGTTGTACTCGCTGTAAAGAATTTCAACATGCAACGGAATCGTGTTAGTCTGTCCACGGATATGGCCTGAAACAACAGACACGGCACCAAACTCACCAATAGAGCGAGCTCCGCAAAGAATCATGCCGTATAAAAGCCCCCATCGTATGTTAGGAAGGGTGATTTGTCCAAAAATCTGCCACCCCTTTGCACCAAGTGTCAATGCGGCTTCCTCTTCATCCCTTCCCTGGGCCTCCATCAAAGGAATCAGCTCACGGGCAATGAACGGAAACGTTACAAAGATCGTCGCAATAACGATACCCGGGGTTGAAAAAATAATTTTAATACCCAGTTCCCCCAGCCATGAACCAAACGGCGTCCTGCTGCCGACAAGCAGAACAAAAATGAGACCGGCAATAACCGGAGAGACAGCAAAAGGAAGGTCAAGCAGGCTTTTAAGCGCACTCTTTCCCTTAAAATTAAATTTTGTGATGGCCCAGGCTGCTGAAACGCCAAAAACGGCATTCACCGGCACAACAATAGCAACAGTCAGCAGCGTCAGCTTTACTGCCTCCAAGGCGTAAGGCTCACGGATGGAATCAAGGTAAAAGCCCCATCCTTTCTCGAAAGCCTGCGAAAAAACCAGTCCAAGCGGCAGAAAAATGAACCCGATAAAAAACAGATAGGTAAGACCGATAAGCAATACCTGGACTGAACGAGCATCAGAGATCCTTTTTTTGACAACTGGGGAGTTTCCTATAGATTTTTCGGCTTGTGTCATAGCTTATGAACGGTATTCTTTCTGTTGCCACTCCTGCACTGCATTCAGCGCCAGAAGCATGGTAAAGGAGATGCACAAAAGCACCAGCGCAACGGCCGACGCTCCGGCATAGTCAAACTGATCAAGTTTCGACATAATCATCAACGGCGCAATTTCAGTTTTCATCGGCAGATTCCCGGCAATAAAAATCACCGACCCGTACTCTCCGATGCCACGGGCAAAAGCCAGCGTAACACCCGTCAGCAGGGCAGGGAAGAGATGTGGAAACAGAATTTTCCTGAACGTCTGCCAGCGCGTTGCTCCAAGGCACTGCGCAGCCTCTTCAATCTCCTGTTCCATCTCCTCAAGCACAGGCTGAATTGTCCTGACAATAAAAGGAAACCCGATAAATATCAGCGCAATCACAATTCCAATGGGAGAATTGATCACCTGCACGTTCCAGCCTGCAAGCAGTTGTCCAAGCCAGCCGATTGGAGAATAGAGCGTAGCAAAGCAGATACCTGCAACTGCTGTAGGAAGTGCAAAAGGCAAATCAACAAGAGCGTCAAGCAGATCTTTACCGGGAAAACGGTAACGCACCAGTACCCATGCAGTCAAGAGACCGGCAAAACCATCAAAAAGCGCCGCAAAAAAAGCCGTTGAAAAACTCAGCCTGTACGATGCAAGAACACGGGGAGCCGTTACAGCATTCACAAATGGCTCCCACCCCATCGGAATGGTATTAAAAAAAATCATGCTCAACGGCACAATCACAATCGCCGAAAGGTAGAATACCGTGTACCCCATCGACAGTCCGAATCCGGGTAGGATATTGTGTCTTTTTCTCTGAAACAAGGCCATTATATTCGCTTTAAATGAGAACTGCAGTGAAAAACAGGATAGAAGGTATTCTCCTGTTTTCCAAAAAATTGCACTGCAGTTCAGTGGCTGAAAACCTCGCTTCAAGGAGTATAGATCTGATCGAAAACGCCGCCATCGTTAAAATGGGTCTTCTGCGCGCTGCGCCAGTTTCCAAACACCTCACCCAGAGTGAAGAGCTTGATCGACGGGAAGTTTGCCGCATATTTTTTCAATGCCTCAGGGTTGCGCGGACGGTAATAATTCTGTGCAATGATATCCTGCGCCTGTGTTGTATAGAGGAAGTTCAGATAGGCCCCTGCAAGTTTCTGGGTACCGTGCTTTGCAACATTTTTATCAACAATAGCTACAGGCGGTTCAGCCAGGATACTTACAGCCGGAGAGACGATTTCATACTTGTCAGCACCAAACTCCTTAAGAATCAGATGAGCTTCATTTTCCCATGCAATAAGCACATCCCCCAATCCACGCTGAGCAAAGCTCAAAGTTGAACCACGCGCACCGGTATCAAGCACAGGGACATTCTTGTACAACGCCTTGACAAAAGTTTTAGCCTGTTCAGCCGAACCGCTCTGTTTCTGCTTGTAGCCCCATGCCGCCAGATAGTTCCACCGTGCTCCTCCCGATGTTTTCGGGTTTGGCGTTATCACAGACACACCCGGTTTTACAAGGTCATCCCAGTTTTTGATATGCTTGGGGTTACCCTTCCTCACAACAAACACAATCGTAGAAGTATATGGTGTACTGTTACTTGCCAATCTCTTCTGCCAGTTGATGTCCAGCAGTTTACTGTCAGCAATCGCATCAATATCATAAGCAAGAGCCAGCGTCACAACATCAGCCTCCAATCCGTCAATAACCGCACGAGCCTGCTTACCCGACCCGCCATGCGACTGATTGATCACCACACTCTGACCGCTTTTCTTTTGCCAGTACTGTGCAAATGCCGAGTTTTCGCTCTGATAAAGCTCCCTTGTAGGGTCGTACGACACATTAAGCAGTGTTGCACTGCCCGCCGCTTCAGCAATGGCTCCCGGAATGCCTGAAGCCAGAATGATAGTCGCCGCAAGCGTTAGTATTTTTATCCCTTGAAGATTCATCCTCTTCTCCTTCATATTTATTGTTGATTGAACTAAGCAGTCATAAAATGTAAAGACAAAAAAAAGCCGGTTCACTGCACTTTCAGTAACCGGCCGTAGTACAAAAGCGGTAGTCAGCTATCGACTAATTAACGATTGTTAATAAAACCCAATCTTTTCGACCTCTCCAAACATCTACCCCAAAAATACCATAAATATGGTACAACTTAGGGGACGACATTCATATCGTGTAGTTTCAAGAGAATAAAAGCCCCCGAATGGAAGCAGTCATTATAAAAATATTGTTGAGGCTAAATCGCAATCGGAGTATGCTGAAATCTACCGGGGTGATGAAACCGCCATAGCCCCGAACGTTAATTTAGTTCGAGGCTATGCTCCGAGGAGGAAAAACCTCGGAACTACACCTTAATGCCTGCAGGGAGCATATCCGCATCATGTCTGCGATCAGCAATAGGGGAAAACTCTGATTCATGTTGTTTGACGATGCTACAACTGGCAAACGCCTGATAGAGTTCATGAAATGACGGCCAACTCTATTAAGTCCGCTCTTCAATTGTGTTTCAAAGTCAAATTCAAACCATTGTTTTAGGGTTTAGCCTTGCCAGAAGCATATCTGAGATTGAACCTCCTGCCGGGACCATAGGAAAAACCATATCTTTTTTCATAACCCTGAAATCAACAAGGACAGGTCCCTCATTATAGGCAAGAGCCTCAGTAATCGCTGCTTTTGCAGTATCAGGGGTTTCGGCCGCAAACGCCTTGCATCCGAAGGCTTCGGCAAGCTTTACAAAGTCTGGGTTGCTGTCGCCAAGATCTGTAAATGAATATTTTTCTTTATGGAATAGCTCTTGCCATTGACGGACCATCCCGAGAAAGCTGTTATTGATCAGGAATATCTTGACTGGCATTTTATGGTGGACAGCAGTGACAAGTTCCTGAATATTCATCATAATGCCGCCATCTCCACAGAACAGGACAACCGGACGATCATTAATGCCGAAAGCAGCGCCGATAGCCGCAGGAAGGCCGAACCCCATAGTGCCGAGTCCACCGCTGGTGATGATTGAACGCGGATTCCGGAACGTATAATATTGTGATGTCCACATCTGGTGCTGGCCGACATCAGTGACAACGACAGCATTGCCCTCTGTTTGTTTTGATACCTCATCAATAACAAATTCAGTTCTCAGTGCACCATCTTCCATGTTGTAGGTCAACGGGCATTGTTCACGCCACGACTGAATTTCAGCAAGCCAGGGGTCGCGGTTTTCGACCGTGTTCGGCATCTGTTCAAGGAGTGTTGCCAGAAAGTCTTTGGCATCGCCGACAATCGGCAGGTCGACCTTGATATTTTTATCAACATTGGTCGGATCAATGTCGTTATGAATTTTGTAAGCATGGGGAGCAAATGTATCGATTTTTCCCGTGACACGGTCGTCGAAGCGAGCACCGACAGCAATCAGGACATCACAGGCATTGACAGCCTGATTGGACCAGTATGTGCCGTGCATGCCAAGCATGCCCATACTTAGCGGATGGTTGCCGGGAAAAGCCCCAAGCCCCTGCAGCGTCATAGTGACCGGTATATTCTGTTTTATCGCAAATGCCCTCAGCTCTTCTGAGGCTTCAGCACTGATGACCCCGCCACCGACATAGAGAAGCGGTCGCTTTGCCTTGGCAATTTTATGCGCAGCTTTTTCGACCTGGTTAATGTGGCATTTGATTGTTGGTTTAAACCCTCTGATTTCAACTGTTTCAGGCCAGTGAAATGCGCACGATGAATTCAGAATATCTTTTGGCATATCGATAAGAACCGGTCCCGGCCGTCCATTCATAGCAAGAAAAAATGCCTTGCGGATGGTGATGGCAAGCTCTTTGACATCCTTGACAAGAAAATTGTGTTTCGTTATTGATCGGGTTATGCCGACAATATCCGCTTCCTGAAAAGCGTCGTTGCCGATGAGTGAGCTCGGAACCTGTCCGGTAAAGACTACCATCGGTGAAGAGTCCATATAGGCGTTGGCAATACCGGTGACGGTATTTGTGGCACCAGGTCCAGAGGTGACAAGAACAACGCCCGGCTTGCCTGTGGCGCGTGCATACCCCTCAGCCATGTGCGTAGCGCCCTGTTCATGTCGGACAAGGATATGCTTGATATCTTTTACCTCGTAAAGCGTCTCGTAAACCTTCAAAAGAGATCCGCCTGGATACCCAAAAATATATTCAACGTTTTCTCGTCGTAGACATTCGAAAAATATTTCTGAGCCATTAAGAGTTTGGCTTGATGAATGCATAGCGTTGTTATTTAGGTTCACAGGAAAATTTACTTTTCAGTATTGCCCCGGTATTGGCTGATGTGACCTGTTGGGCATATCTTGCCAGGTAGCCTTTTGTTATTTTTGGCACAAACGGCTTCAATAGCGACAGCCGTTCAGCAATAACTTTTTCTGGCAGGGCAACTGAGATGCTTCTGTTCGGAATATCGATTGTGATTATATCGCCGTTTTCCAATGCGGCAATCGGACCTTTTTCTGCAGCTTCCGGAGAGATGTGTCCAATACAGGCGCCTCTCGATCCTCCGGAGAATCGGCCATCGGTAATGAGTGCAACTGATTCTCCAAGACCACGGCCCATAATGGCGCTGGTAGGGGAGAGCATTTCCGGCATTCCAGGGCCACCTTTTGGGCCTTCATAGCGAATGACCACAACATCGCCTGCCTTGACATCATCCTCCATAATGCCTTTGATGGCATCATCCTGACAGTCGTAGACCTTTGCAGGGCCTGTATGTTTCATCATTTCCGGACACACCGCACCGGTTTTGACAACAGCTCCCAGTGGAGCAAGATTGCCGTACAGAACCGCCAGACCACCGGAAAAGGAGTAGGGGTCTTCAACGCTTCTGATTACAGAGTGGTCCATCACTTCTGCATCGCGTATATTTTCACCGAGTGTCTTACCGGTTACCGTCAGCGCCGAAAGGTCAAGAAGCCCTTCAACCTTGCTGAGTTCAAGAAGGATCGCCGAAACGCCACCTGCCCGGTCAACATCCTCGATATGAACCGCCATTGTTGCAGGGCTCACCTTGCAGATATAAGGTGTTTTAGCTGAAAGGGCGTTGAGCTCCGCAAAATCAAATTCAAGCTCAGCCTCATTTGCAAGGGCCAGGGTATGCAGGATGGTGTTGGTACTGCCTCCCATCGCGAAATCAAGAGCAAAAGCATTCAATAGTGCTTTGCGTGTCAAAATGTCTCTCGGTCTGATATTTCTCTTTACCAGATCAATGATACGGTGAGAAGCTTCTTTAACCAGCTCATTGCGTCTGGGGTCGATGGCAAGTATTGTTCCATTTCCTGGAAGGGCAAAGCCAAGAGCTTCGCTGAGGCAGTTCATAGAGTTGGCTGTGAACATGCCGGAACAGGAACCGCAACCGGGGCAGGCATTATCTTCAATGGATTCCAGTTCACTGTCACTGATTTTTCCGGTGCTGTACTGGCCTACGGCCTCAAAGACAGAAATCAGGTCAATGGTTTTTCCCGAAGGGGTGTGTCCGGCCTTCATGGGTCCTCCGGACACGAAAATAACAGGGATATTGATGCGAAGCGCAGCCATCATCATGCCAGGAGTGATCTTGTCACAGTTTGGAATACAGACGAGTCCATCAAGTCGGTGTGCTTCAGCAACGGTCTCGACACTATCTGCAATAAGTTCACGGCTTGCCAAAGAATATCTCATCCCGATATGCCCCATTGCAATACCATCACAAACCCCTATGGTATTGAATTCAAACGGAACACCACCGGCTTTGCGTACCTCCTCCTTTGCTATTTTACCAAGTTCCTGAAGATGGGCATGACCCGGGATAAGCTCATTATAGGAGTTGCATATACCTATAAAGGGTTTTCTGAAGTCATCGTTTGAAACAATAGAGCCAGTGGCTTTAAGCAGGCTGCGGTGAGGTGCTTTTTCAAACCCGGTTTTGATAGTATCAGATCTCATTACAGTTCAAATATTTTTATTGCAATTTAAAAGAAAACCTCCTAGACCACCGTTCCCGAAGCCACACTGATGAAAGGTTTGAAAGAGAAAAAATGGACTTGGGGTCGACGTTGGGTTCAGAGCACGGCAATGCTCAGCTGAGAAGTAACCACAGTAGCTAAAATTCCGATCCGGAAATAGAGGGCATTCAGTAAAGGCTTGGTGTTGCAGCCTAAAAAAGCTGATGTTTTCTGCGCACGTTGTTTAAAATCGGAGCAGATACTGCAAGTATATAAATTGAATGCAGGCATTGATGCGAACAAGTTTCTTCAGTATTAAACTAAAAATCGGAATAAATTACATTTAATGTTTTATTAAAGCAAACATTAAAAAAGTTAAAATCCGGCTGAAATTTACTGTTTATTCTGTAGCGTTAAAGTTATATTTTTAAAGATGTCAGAGTGCTGTTAAGTGCCGATTTATACGGACTAACTAATAATACAAAAGAGTCATGCTGAACCTCCAAACGCCATTGCCTCAAGATTTACCAGCCTTTTTTTTGACAATGAGTCTCGTTCTTCTGTTTCTTCTCCTTGCAGAATTACTGACAAGAAAATTCAGTATCAGCAGTCTTGTTGTTAGAAAAATCATCCATCTTTGTATGGGGGTAGTGATTTTTTTTGTGCCCGCATATTTCCATTCCGGATTTTATCCTGCACTGACAGCGTTTGTATTTCTGCTTTTAAACGGTTTGAATATACGGTTTAAATGGTTTGGCTCTTTGCTTGCCTTACCTGAAGCAAATAATGTTCAGTCACCCGCTGTAAAAAGTTATGGGTCGCTTTTTTTCCCCCTGATTTTTCTGCTTCAGATTCTTTTTCTCTGGGATTCTCATAAGTGGATACTGCAGTCATCCATGCTTGTCATGGGTGTCAGCGACTCTTTAGCAGCCCTGGTGGGCAGTTCTGTCGGGAAAAAACACATTGAGCATTTAACAAAAAATCCTAAAACCGTTGAGGGCTCTTTGACTATGTTTTTCAGTGGATTTATTCTGCTGAGTGCAGCTCTTATGGTTTTCAGCAAGGATTTTACCGGCGGTCTTGCCGGAAAACCGGTGTTGATGCTTCTTGCTCTGGCTCTTCTTCTTTCTCTTGTGGCAACTGCTGTCGAAGCGCTATTATCACATGGTCTCGATAACTTTTTTATTCCATTGTCGATTGCCTATGTGCTCTATGTTCTTGAAATGAACCATACCATCCTTCTTGAGCGGTTTCTTATTGGAGGACTTTTTGCCTTTCTCCTTGCAGTTTTTTCGATCAAGGTGAAGTTTCTCAATAACAGTGGAGCAACAGCAACATTTTTACTTGGGACAACTATTTTTGGCATTGGAGGGATAACCTGGACCGTACCGCTTTTGACTTTTTATCTCTTGTCATCAATCTTGTCAAAGCTCGGAAAAAAACGTAAAGCAAAATTCGATCTTGTTTTTGAAAAAGGTTCACAGCGGGATGCCGGTCAGGTCTACGCCAACGGGGGCATAGCATGGATATTGATGATTATATTTTCGCTGACCAACAATCCTGCTATCTTTTTTGCCTACCTTGGAACTCTGGCTGCAGTGCAGGCAGATACCTGGGCTACCGAAATCGGGACGATGTGGCCAAATCCTAAAGCCTGGCTGGTAACAACCTTCAAGGAAGTTCCTGTAGGGACTTCTGGAGGCGTTTCAGTGCCGGGGACTTCAGGGGCATTCCTCGGTTCGCTTTTTATATGTGCAAGTGCTATGGTTGTCAATGTCAAATGGATGTCTGATTTTGGACTGCTCCAATCCTTTCTTCTCATAGGTTTTTCCGGACTTCTGGCCAGTCTGGTTGACAGTTTTTTTGGCGCTACGGTTCAGGCTCAGTATTTTGATCCAATTCGCGAAAAGGTAACCGAAAGGACTCACAGTCTTGACTCCGATGGTTCACTTGTTGAAAACCGCCTTATAAAAGGCACGCCTTTTGTCAATAACGACCTTGTTAATACGCTTTGTGCACTATCCGGCTCAGCCCTTGCGTACATTGTGATTGAAAATGTGCATTTGTTTCATTGAACTTTAATTGTTTCTATCGATATGGTTGATTCTAAACTCGGAATTTTAGGCCTGCTTTCAGATGCCGGACCTGTTGTATTGTTTGTGCTTTCCATACTGCTCTCATTCTCAATTATATCGTGGGCAATCATTGCATTCAAATTTGGTTATATCCGGAAATCTTTGAGTGAGTCCAGAGCGTTTCTGGACTATTTTTTTGACATCTACCATATTGACAAAGCTTTTTCTGAAAGTGAAAAATACCGGAAAGGTTCTCTTCCGAGGGTTTTCCGATCAGCGTATATCGAGTTTCGTGCTCTTGGCGATAAGGCTGATGCCCACAAAGTCAGGTCTCGGATTGCACGGGCCGTTAAACGTGAAGCCAATGCAGAAAGCAAAAGGTTGTCATCCCTTGTGCCTTTTCTTGCAACAGTCGGTAATACCGCTCCATTCATCGGTCTTTTCGGTACCGTATGGGGGATTATGACATCATTTCATAACATTGGCACAACCCAGTCGGCCTCCCTTGCTGCTGTCGCACCCGGTATTTCAGAAGCATTGATCGCCACTGCGGCTGGTCTTGCAGCAGCCATTCCTGCTGTTATGGGCTATAACTATTTTACACATCAGATCAGCATCATTGAGCGGGATCTTGAAGAGTTTTCCCCTGAATTTGTTGCAGCATTCATTAACGAACCATAGAGGTCACACCGCATATGATAACATCAGGCAAAGGCAGGTTGATGAGTGACATTAATGTAACGCCGTTCGTTGATGTCATGCTCGTTCTGCTGATTATTTTCATGGTAACCGCTCCAATGATGACTCATGGTGTTAAGGTAGATACGCCGCAAACGACCCATCAACAGATGCCCGTGGATGAGAAATCTCTTGTGATAAGCATTGACGCATCACAACATGTTTTTATCAACAAATATCAATTAAATATTTCAGAGGTCCGCGAAAAGTTGCCGACGCTTCTGGATGTAAAGCGAACCGGGGATGTCTATCTTAAAGCCGACAAATCTCTTCCGTACGGGCTGGTTATGGATGTTATGGCCCAGATCAGGGATGCAGGGATTGAAAAGATCGGTATGGTGACTGAGCCGGCACCCGTACGCAAGGCAGGCGGGAGATAAGTGAGGAGTATGGAAAAAGGTCATAAACTCATCCATGCCGAAAAAAAGTTTTCGCTTTGGCTCCTTGCTGCGACAGCAATTCATGCCCTTGTGATTTCCCTGGCAATCTATCTCCAGGTTTTGGATTCACGCAGACAGCTTAAACCGAAAATTGTAAGCGTCAGTCTGATATCTCTTCCGGGGTCAGGGGGATCTCATGAATTTTCTGAAAAGCAGGGAGGCGCAGAATCGCTTCCCGCTCCTTCCCACGCGACTCCTAATCCTCCTGTTGCCAAAAAAAGAATTATGGTCAAGGAGGCTGTTCCGCAACCGGCAGCAGTTACTCCAAAAAAAGTTAAAAAGCCTGTTAAGGTTAAGGAGCCGGTTCCGAAAGTGGAACCAGTGACTCCTAAGAAAGTTTCAGTAGAGCCGTTGAAGCCAAAGGTAAAGCCTAAGGTTATTGAAAAGCAGCCTGATATCAGCAAAGCCATCGAGCGTCTCAAACAAAATGTTGACAAAAAAGCGGCTACATCCTCACAGCCGCCCGCCAATAGTATAAATAACGCGCTCGCTCAGCTGCAGCAAAAAGTCAAATCAGAAAGCGGACCGGCTGGAGCAGGAAGCGGCGGCGGACGGGGAAATGCTCCGGCAGGAAGAGGCGGTGCAGGAAAAGGGTATGGCGGCGGCGGCACATCTGCCCCATACAAAGCGGAAATCGCCTCAATTATTATGCAGAACTGGGAGTTTTCCAAATTACTGCTTAAAAGCAGCTACGGTATGGAAGTCTATGTTCGTATAAATATTCTTGCGAACGGAACGATTAACCAGATCGTTTTTGATAAAAAAGCCCCAAGTGAATACCTTAACAATTCAGTAAAAAAAGCCCTTGAAAAATCATCACCTCTTCCTCTTCTGCCGAAGGAAGAAGGTACCAGGGATGTATGGATTGGATTTGTGTTTACCCCTGAAGGTATCGAGAAGTAGTTGTCAGTATTGTAAATGGAGTGAGAAATTGACGGTTTATTTTGAAACTGACGTCCATTCAGCGCAATAATACTTACTTTTTTGGCATCCTTTATCTGGCGAAAATGTATATGCAGCATGGGAAAATAGTGCTGAAAACAATATATTCACAAGAAATACTGGGAATTTGCAAATTACTTGTCGGGCAGGCAACAAACGTTTGCCCTCTTTTTATTAATTGCTAATCTGGAACTGAATTGATGAAACAACAAATAAACGGCATACTTATTCTTGCCTTGATGATGACTGCGGGATGTTCATCCAAAAGCGCTGTTAAATCTTCTGAAAGTAGTGAAGGCAAAACAGTAACTTCATCTCCGGAGCCGGAAGCCTCAAAAGCTTTATCATCAAAAGATCTATCACCTAAAGGATATGGATTTGACAAATGGCAGACAGGGCCTCTTGGTGATGTATTTTTTGAATTTGACAGCTCTGCTCTCAGTGACGATGCGCAGGGACAGTTGAAGCAGAATGCAGCATGGCTTGGTGCCAATTCTCTCAAGAAAGCTCTTATTGAAGGCCACTGTGATTCAAGGGGCACATCTGAGTACAATCTTGCTCTCGGAGAGCGCAGAGCTGAAAGCGCAAAGGAATATCTGGTCAAGCTTGGAGTAGCAACCTCCCGTTTTGAAACTATTAGTTTCGGATCAGAACGGCCGTTTGATGTTGGTCAGAACGAAGAAGCATGGGCTAAAAACCGTCGGGCACACTTCATTGTTAAGTAAGGTTTATTATTCCCGGAACGGTGATTAAAGAAATCGTAATACAAAATACACCTTATGATGCATAACCAATTACTGTCTATGAATAATAAGATTAAACCTTTTCTTTTCTTGCCGTTTCTTCTTCTATCGTCTTGCGCTTCAAAACAGGATCTTATTGTTGTTGAAGATAATCTGCAAAAACTGAAAAAGGAATCTGAAACCATTAAAACTCAATCTGCCGGGTCCTATTCGGACGTTCAGAAGGTTAATGATGAGATTTCTCGTTTACAGGGTAGTATTGAAGAGATATCTCATAAGAACACTCAGGCTTTCGGGCGTCTGGCGATGGAAGACTCTCTTCTGGTGCACAAGGTTGACGAACTGGAATCTAGGCTTCAGAAAATCGAGCAGTATCTTGGAATTGACAACAAGGCAAAGCCCGCTTCTTCAGTTAAGCCTCAGACCAATGCAGCTGTTGATGGTGCTAAACCTGAGGTTGTCGACGATGCCTCATTGCTCAAAGAAGGATTGGAACGGCTTGGTAACAATAAATATGCTCCTGCAAGAGAGAGTTTCAATGCCCTTTTGACCGCATACCCTAAGTCCACTCTTGCCGATCAGGCGCAGTTTAATATTGCCGAAAGCTACTTCAGTGAAAAATGGTATGAAAAAGCTATTCTTGAATATCAGGTTGTGATTGCTAAATATACCAAAAGCAGCAAGCGTCCCGCAGCACTATTCAAACAGGCACTTTCCTTTGAGAAGATAGGTGATGCGGTTAATGCGAAAGCAAGGTTTAAGACACTTGTTAACGTTTATCCAACAGCACCTGAAGCTGCATTGGCACGCAAGAAAATCCAGTAGTCTGCATGCTCTTCTGCTGAAGGAAATGAGCGTAATGCAAAAAGCCCGGTTTATCCCGGGCTTTTTGCATTACGCTCATTATCGGATTACGAAGTGCCGAGCTTATTTGAAAAACTCATTCAATGTGTAGGTGCGCCTGTCAATTTCAACACAAAGCTTTTGTTGCAGGGAATCATAAAAAACAGGAATATCTCTCATCGTCCATTTTACTCCCCGGTTGTCAAAGTCAATGACATAACGGTTTTCATTGTCAAGCACTTTTTTCTGCAGATCAATACCGATATCCGGTTGTGTTGTCAGCACAAAAAGCTCGATTTCACCTGTTATCACTTTATTGATAATCTCCTTCGTAGGCGATAACTTTCTCCGTCCGGAGGCCGGGCTTATCTGGATATGCAGGTTGTCATTATAATCTCTTTTTGCAGAGGTGATAAAATATTTTTCTGCTTTATGAACCGCATTGCCTGACCAAGGCCCTGATGTACTGACTCTAACCTGATTTTTGCCTGTATTAGGACGGCTTAGCTGAGGTTGCATTGTTTGCACGGTTAAATTTTGCAAAAATAACACACTCTGGTGTTCTACCTTCTATGAAACATAAATTAGCAAAACAAGGTCAAATAACAAAGGGATTCATAATGAATCCCTTTGTTAAATCGCATGCAACGGTAAATGAGACTATTTTTTGTTGTCGTCGATTACTTCGAATTCGGCATTTTCAACTTCACCGCCACTGCCTTTTCCGCTTTTTTCGTTGCCGCCTGCATGAGCTTCCGGTTCAGCTTGAGCTGATTCAGCACCTTGAGACTCATAGAGCTTTGAGGCAATGTCTCCCCACTCTTTGTTGAGTTCTTCCATGGCCGATTTAATCGACTCAATAGTTCCGTTTTTATAGGCTTCCTTAAGCTTTTCAAGCGATCCTTCCAAAGCAGGTCGTTTGTCCGCCGGAATTTTATCTCCAAGCTCTTTCAGCTGTTTTTCCGTACTGAAAATGAGTCCGTCAGCAACGTTTTTCGTATCGACCTCTTCCTTGCGTTTCTGATCTTCAGCAGCATGATTTTTAGCATCCTCTTTCATTTTATTGATCTCGGCATCGCTAAGTTTACTGCTTGATTCAATTCTTATGCTCTGCTCTTTTCCAATTGCCTTATCCTTGGCTGAAACGTTCAGAATGCCGTTTGAATCGATATCAAAAGTGACCTCGATTTGTGGCAGACCTCTTGGAGAAGGAGGAATATCACCAAGATGAAAACGACCGAGTGTTTTGTTATCGGCTGCCATTGGGCGTTCTCCCTGAAGAACATGCACTTCTACTGAGGTCTGGTTATCAGCCGCAGTTGAAAATATTTCCTGTTTTTTTGTAGGAATCGTGGTGTTTGCATCAATAAGCTTTGTCATAACACCGCCAAGCGTTTCGATTCCGAGAGAAAGGGGGGTGACATCAAGAAGCAATACATCGGTCACATCTCCCTTCAGAACACCACCCTGGATGGCTGCACCGATAGCGACAACTTCATCCGGATTAACACTTCTGTTAGGCTCCTTGCCAAAGAAATCCTTAACAAGCGCCTGCACCTTCGGAATGCGGGTAGAGCCTCCGACAAGCACGACCTCATCGATTTCCTTCATTTCAACCTTCGAATTCTTGATGGCCCGGCGGCAAGGATCAAGAATTTTGTCAAACAGGTCAGAACATAATGCTTCGAATTTCGCACGGGTTAGATTAATCACAAGGTGCTTCGGTCCTTCCTGTGTCGCAGTAATAAAGGGAAGGTTAATCTCGGTGTCAGTCCTTGAAGAGAGTTCTATTTTTGCCTTTTCAGCCGCTTCTTTCAGGCGTTGAAGAGTAATCGCATCCTTGCGAAGATCTATGCCTTCCTGCTTTTTGAACTCCTCGGCAATATAATCGATAATTTTCTGGTCAAAGTCATCGCCGCCGAGATGCGTATCACCATCAGTGGATTTCACTTCAAAAACTCCATCACCAAGCTCAAGAATTGAGATGTCAAACGTTCCGCCACCAAGATCAAAGACCGCAACTTTTTCGCTTTCCTGCTTTCTGTCAAGGCCGTAAGCAAGAGCTGCAGCGGTAGGTTCATTGATGATTCGCTTTACATCAAGGCCTGCAATTCGACCTGCGTCTTTTGTCGCCTGCCTCTGGGCATCATTGAAATATGCCGGAACAGTGATAACTGCTTCAGTAATCTTTTCACCAAGAAAATCTTCAGCCGTCTGCTTCATTTTCTGCAGGACCATTGCGGAAACTTCCTGCGGTGAGTATACTTTATCATTGATTTTTACACGAGCTTCACCATTTTCATTGATGATTTCATATGGCGCAAGCTTTTTTTCGTTCGGGACCTCTTCATATTTGCGCCCCATAAACCGTTTAATTGAAAAAATGGTGTTTTTAGGATTGGTAATAGCCTGTCTTTTTGCCGCCTGCCCTACCAGACGGTCACCTGTTTTTGTTAAAGCTATGATTGACGGTGTAGTACGGCTGCCTTCTGAATTTTCAATAACCGTTGGCTGCGATCCCTGCATGACTGCAACGCAGGAGTTCGTTGTGCCAAGATCGATGCCGATAATTTTACCCATGAGAGTATGTTCCTTTTTTTGATGGTGATATAATAAGTCCCGGGATCACTCTCTATGAAAGGAGATCCCGGAATCCGTCTGGTTAATTGATCGAAATTTGCTTTGTTTTTTTTGTCATTTGAGCTTTCGGCAGCGTTACATGAAGTATTCCATTGTCAAAGCCTGCATTAATGTTTTCCTGATCAATGGTTTCACCAAGATTAAATTTCCTCGACAAGCTGCCATAGGTTCTCTCAATACGCAGGTAACCTTTTTTGTTTTCTTCGCTTGCTGGTTTTCTTTCCGCCTTTATCGTCAACACATCATCCTCAACATTGAGTGCAATTTCCTCTTTAGCTATACCGGGTAGTTCAGCATCAATATGAAATCCCGTTTCATCTTCCGAAATATCTACGTTGAAAGCTGGCATGGAAGGTGTTTGAGCACTTGAAAGGATATCATCAAACAACCGCATTGGATCTTTAGATAGTTTTACGAGCATGGTATTCTCCTTTTAACTCTTGTATTTTTTATTTGATTAACTGTAAGCTATTAACGACTTGCTACAAATAGATTGCAAGAAGCGTGCCAATGCCTGAAAATCATTTTTTTCTTTCTTTTGGAAATAAATATGGCGGAGTAATGGTAAAAATGTCAGGTTGTTTCTTTGAGGAAATGAAATAATGTCATACTGTGTCAATACTGACAGTAGGTTGAGGGTACATGAAAGGAGCACCGGGCGACTGTGAAAAAATAAAAAGCATAAAAGAACTGGTGCGGGGTGATGCTGATCTTGTGTTTAAACGCCTGAATCGCAGCAGGTATTGTCAGTTGGATATATCAGTATTGACATTCTGTACCCAGTTAAGTCGGTTCTGAAGGTTTTCAACAACGCTTTTTGAACTAAGGTAACATGAGTAGATAATGCTGTCATCAGCGATACGGTAATAACATTTCAGTCCCTCTTTTCTGCGATTAACAATACCATTCTCATGTAAAAGGGCAAGATGTTTTGAAATGTTTGCCTGGGTGGCATTGATCATATTGACAATCTCCTGAACGGTATGTTCTCCATCACAGAGAACACGCAATATTTTAAGTCTCATAGGTTCAGCGAGCAGCTTAAATCGGTTGGATACGGCTTCAAGCATTTCGTCAGGCATATTGAGATTCCACTTTTTAACTTCTTCTTCTGAAATGGTAACCGTTTTGCTCATGACAGCCTTTTTGCTGAAGGGATAGAGAGTATCCACTGTACAGCGATAATGTTAGTAATCCGGACAATATGCTTATATAGCTATTAAGTCATACTATACCAAATACGTAAATGGCGACAACACGATTGTTGCGATGAATTTCTGAGATTGGTTATTCAAAAAGGAGAGTATCTTCATGCTCAATGGTACCGATACTCGTCAGCTCCATAATTGAATTAATGAGGGTTTGAGGTGCTTTAAACTGGACAATTTTTTCTTTGATAATCATCTTTGTTTTTTTTGCCTCTTCAAACTCATTTTTGCACTCTTTGCATTCCGAGAGGTGTTGGAGAAAACCCTTTTCTTCCTTGATGGAAAGCTCACAATCAACAGCTGCACTCATAAGGATGCGGGCTTTTTGGCAGTTCATAGTAAAAAAGTTTTTGCTTGTTGAGGTTATTGGTCTTTCTCGGTGTTAAAGCCGTATTTTTTTGCATATCCTTCCAGTTGTTCACGAAGCAGTTTTCTGCCTCGGTATAATCTTGACCTTACCGTACCGATAGGACTTTCAACCATATTTGCAATTTCTTCATAGGTAAAACCGTCAATATCACATAATTGAATCACTTCCCTGAACTCCTCCGGCAACGAGTGAAGCGCCTGATAGACCTCTTCGTGCAGCAATGAGTGGAAATAATCGCTTTCTGCCTCACTGGTATCATTCTGCACATCTTTTATAGAATGGTAAAAATCCTTTATAAGATCATAATCAACCTTTCCAGGCTCTTTCGAATTTTTACGAAACCGGTTGATATAATTGTTTTTCAGGATTTTAAACAGCCATGCCTTACAGTTTGTTCCCCGCTCGAAAGAATTAAAAAATCTATAAGCCTTAAGATAGGTTTCCTGCACCAAATCTTCGGCGTCATTCGGATTCATGGTTAAATGAAGTGCGTAATTATAAAGCGAATTGAGGTGAACAACAGCTTCTTTTTGAAACTCAAGTTGCTTTTGTCGTTCCTCCCTGGAGAGCGATTCTTTTTTTGTCCTTGTTTTTACGCTATGGCTTGTATCAGGTTTATCCATGAGTTTAAATCTTCCAGGTTCGAATTGTATTGTAATCTTGTCTCTCGAAGCTTGAAACAGAAAAATAAGTAATAAACAACCTTAACCGATTAAATATAAGTATTTTCATCCATAGAGCGTCATCGAACAAGCAAGTTCAATCCCCCCCCTTTCCACAGATATCGCTCAACCCTCATCACTAAGAAACTCGGCACTATGTTATCGCTTGCTGAATAATTCTATCTGAGACTTGCTTCACCGAAATTACCAAAAGCTCTTCTGCTTGCCGGGTGGTCATTCTTCGAGGTATCTTTCACTGCTTCGCATTCAAGCCTGCCTGAAAAAAATATATTCATATATACAAAAAGTGTATTTTTATTTTAAAAAACATAAAAAGTATATAGATTCAGATACTTGATAAAACTATAAAAAGGGCGGTATGTGATGGCACTGGAACAAGCAAAAAGATTCATTCATCATCTCGAATCAGATGAAGAGCTAAGGTATCGTTTTGAAGCTTTCATAGTAAACGAAGGGTATTCATTTACATTGAATGAGATTATGATAGCAGAATGTGAGGAACTGAAAGAGCGCCGGACTTCTTTAGGTTATAGTCGAAAACCCTTTAATCTCTGTGGTTATGAGAACTGGGTAGGATAACAGGTCTAAAACATTTTGATGAAGCACTAAGCCTTCTTTGCTATCTGGCGGGTAAATCGGAGGGTGGACTTTAAGTGACGGAAATCAATTGCATTGTCGCCATTTCAAGTTCGTCTGTTGTAAAATCGTATCCCTCCCTGTGGATATAGGCCATCTTTGTTTCCACGTCCTCTATCCTGTTCACCGCTTCATTGAAAGCATCATCACGTTTCATTCTCTCAAGGAAAGCCTGAGCTTGGGCCTGCGACATCGTTCACTCCTTTAATTGCGGGTGCATGTAATCAGCTGAATCACCTCATTAATTATTCCCATGTATTGATACAGAGAATTGTTTCTGTAAGATCAATGATTCTATCAAATGTTATTAACTGCAAATATCGCGCCATAATGATGAGACGAGGTGTTTTATGAGCAGCCATAAAGGACTCGTTAAGTTGATCCAGCACTGCATATGGAGTTCTTATCCTGCCAGAAATTCCTTCATTATGATGTGAAATAGAAGCAGCAGCTTTGTCTACATATAGAACAACTGTGTATCATAATTACCCATATTTCGTCTTAAAGTAAGGGGCATTTACGAAGAGCGACTGAAGCTCCGCCTGGTTGACTGTCAAGCAACTACTGATGCAATGCAGCAACTGTCAACAAATGCCGTACAATACTGAATACTGTTTCTGTTCATTATTTTGTGATCCGCCGATTCCTTTAGTTTATGTCTCAGTCAACAAAAGTAGCATAAATGAGACTATGACGCACTATATGGTTTTACCCCAGCGTCAACAAAGACAATGAGTCTCTATCTTCACCTCTCCGCTCACTTTTGTTTTCCGGCATTCCTTGTTACATTGCTTCAAGTAAGTGTTCGCGATGAAATAGGTTGTAAGCTTTTCAGTAAATGAACAAATAATCCTTCTACGGCCACATTTCCTCAAAATAATGACACCAGAAACCATTATCTCAATGAATGAAACCGCAGATGTAATTGTTATCGGCTCCGGTATAGGTGGATTGACAGCCGCAGCACTGCTTCAGGATCGAGGTATTTCCACGCTTGTTTTTGAAAAGAATCGCTATCCTGGAGGCAGCTGTTCCTCTTTTCAACGCGAGGGCTACACTTTTGATGCCGGTGCATCGGTTTTTTACGGCTTTGGTGAAAACAGTAAAAGTGGTACCCTTAATCTGCATACGAGGATATTCAGAAAACTGGGCATTGATGTACCGACCGTCCACGACCCTGTGCAGATTCACTATCATCTTCCAAACGATTTTTCAGTTCCGGCTTATTATGATCGCCATGCATTTCTTGATGCTCTCTCTGCACGCTTTCCCCATGAACGTGAAGGAATAGAAAAGTTTTACAGTGAACTTGAGTCTGTCCATGAGATTCTTGGTTCACTTCCCGCCGGTTCGCTTGAGGATATTATCCATCTCCTCTCAATAGGCGTTACCTCTCCGGCGAAAGCCTTTTCTCTTGCATTGAAGACCTTTCGTTCAATGGGTAAAACGGCAAGGCGCTACATCCGTGATGAAGAGCTGCTTCAATTTATCGACATCGAAGCTTATTCCTGGGCTGTGCAGGACGCGATTGCAACGCCGCTGGTCAATGCCGGCATCTGTCTTGCTGATCGGCATTGCGGAGGTATCAACTATCCAGTCGGAGGTTCCGGTGCTATTCCCAAAGCGTTATGTCAGGGTATTGAAAAGTCAGGAGGTAAAATCCGATATCAATCTGAGGTTACCTCTATTATTGTTGAAAATGGAGAAACTCGCGGTGTCAGACTTGCTGACGGAAGTGAACATTTTGCAAAAATAGTGATAAGCAATGCAACCGTATGGGATACCTTTAACCGGCTTGTTCGCGAATCGCGCTACCGTATCGATGAAAACAGATTTTTGCAAGCACCGAGCTGGTTTCAGCTCTATTTAGGAGTAGATGCCTCCGTCATTCCCAAAGATTTTAATGTTCACCATGTTCTTGTCGATAACTGGAAAGATTATAAGCAACCCGGAGGAACCATCTATTTTTCAGCTCCAACGATTCTTGACCCATCTCTGGCGCCTCCAGGTCAGCATATTGTCCATGCCTTTGTAACCGCAGAAGCCGATGAGTGGCAGCAGTACGACAAGGAAAATGGTGCATATGGTAACGCAAAAGAAACCTTGGCTGCAAATATCATATCACGAACGGAAAGAATTCTGCCTGGCTTATCACATGCCATCGAGCTCAAAGTTCTTGCCTCGCCACTGACGCATCAGCGCTATCTTAACCGCTTCAAAGGATCGTACGGACCGCTCTTGAAACCTGGTCAGAATATTCTTCAAAAACCACAGAATACCACCCCGATTAAAAACCTTTTCGCAACCGGCGACAGTACCTTTCCTGGTCAGGGAGTTATTGCCGTGACCTATTCGGGCATATCATGCGCATCCTATATCGCACGGCAATTTGGAATGCCGCTGGATGAGTTGAGCTAACTCTTCTTTCAGCTCACTGCAAGCAGCATATCAATCTCCCTGAATGGAAGATCGGTGAGTTCAGCAACAATTTTCTTTGTGACGTAGTTTTTGAAAATATAGGTGCCTAATCTCAGGCTATGATTTTTCCAGAGTATATCTGAAATAGTCTCATGCGAAGTAAGTTTCAGCAAAAAGGGGAGCAGTGTATTGGTCAGTGCAAAAGAGGCTGTTTTTGCTACAGCGGAAGGAATGTTAGGCACACAGTAATGCGTAACGCCATGTTTGACATATATCGGATTAGTGTGTGTTGTGTGCCGACTGGTGGCAAAGCAGGCCCCTTGATCAATAGAGACGTCAATAATAACCGAACCTGATTTCATTGACTTTACCACCGGTTCACTCACCAGCGGTTTGCTTATTTTCTGTCTCGGGCTTAAAGCACCGATTACGACATCCGACATTTTTGAAAGTTCCGCAATGTAATGATCGTTAGCTATTGCGGTAACCAGATGACGGTTGAAAAATGCTTCAAATCTTCTCAGCCGGTTAATCTCCTTATCAATAACCGTGACCTGCGCACCAAGGCCGAGTGCGTCCTGTGCAGCGAAAAGCCCTACGGTTCCTGCACCGATAATGGTCACATGAGCCGGCGGAACACCTGCAATTCCTCCAAGCAGGATTCCGCTTCCTCCATACCCGGTTTCCAGGTATTTGGCCGCTGTCTGGATGGCAAGCGAACCTGCAATTTCACTGAGTGTTCTAACTATCGGCAGTTCTCCGTCCCTTGTTTCAATAAATTCAAACCCAAGTGCGGTAATATTTTTTTCTATAAGGGTTTTTATCAGATGGGGTGTAATCGATCCGAGATGCAGCGCCGAAATGAGCATTTGCCCGGGCATAAAAAGCGAAAGCTCTTCTGGCTGGGGAGGAGAAACCTTTACAATAACGTTTGAAAGCCCATACAACTCTTCAGGAGTTTCAGCAATAGTCGCCCCCGCTTCAGTATAATCGATATCAGTAAAATTGCAGAAATTGCCGGCAGATCGTTCAATATTAACTTTAATTCCATGCTCAACCAGTATTTGAACTCCTGGTGGTGAAATAGCCACCCGCCTTTCATCCTGAGCTCGTTCTCTTGGTATGCCAAGAACGACATTCATTGTTTTCTCAGGTCTGATCAACCATCGTTCAAGGGTTTTCGCACCAAGCTCAAACTCAATATTTTCAATATCAGAAGAATACCCCATCAGGAGTTCAAGGTTGCTGTTTTTTCCCGTTTCAACAAAATGGGAAAAACTACTTTACAGATATTTTTACCGATTCAATAACCGGAGTTTTATTAGTCCCGCAACCGCAATCGGTCGTTCCCGGTATATGCAGGCGTCCTCCCGAAACATTGCAGACAACATTGCCTGCGCTATTAAGCACTCCTTTTGCACTCTCAGTAATCACGGATACCGGGTACTGCATGAAAGGGAATGTCTCCATAAACGTATGCGATGCCAAAAGCGATCCATAAGCCAACCCATTTCCGATTTTTCCTAGAGAATCACCGGGGCTTACTTTACCATCTTTTACCCGTTTGAAAAGGTTACCTGCACCATCGGGCAGTTTGTTAACCACATTATACCCGATGGTTTGTGCATAAGTAATAAATCCCGGAACATTCAGGCCTAAAACGAGGCGCCTGACATATTCGGCCCTTGTAAGCACTCGTAGGTTACCCTCTTTGACAATAACGCTCCGGCATGCAAGTCGTCCACCTTCCTGAAACAGCTTGTCAGAAATAAATGCCTTCTCCTCTTCACTTGGTGCCGACATGCACTCAGCACCCTCCTTTACATACACAAAGCAACTTTGACATATAGCATTTCCGCCACAAACACACCCTATATGGCTCTTATGGTGCTGGGCAACCTTCAGAAGCAAATCACCAATTTTTGCTTCGCAAGGTTTATCGTTAATAAAGATGATCATGGGTTCATGCAATTAGTGGTGAATTAATCAAACCTCTTCATCAACTACTCCTTTATAAGATATAAAAAAAATATCTCCAGCTTAAATGAAACCTTGTTCTCCTGTTTTCGAAGAACAAGGTTTTATTTCTTCAGCCTCTGTTTCAGTTCATCAGTATAACCTATGCTGCGATTTGTTTGTTCACTTGCCGGGTATCTTTTTCTGTGTTGCTGTTGCATAAGGCATTGAAATGAAACGGCCTGCATACTTCGGTATTCGTGTCATCACCCTCAGTTCTTACTGACCATGCCTGCAAGAACGCATTTGCCAGCAACTGAAAAGCATCTCCGATGCCACTGATGACATCTGAAAGGAGTTGCCACAGATCAAATTCTCTTTCAGCCTGCAATCGCATTGTATCAGGAAGCTTGACGATCGACTCCCATCCCATTTTTGCAGCATATTCAGTCAACTGAAGAGGATTGGTTTCAAAGGCCCTCTTCACCTCCTCTGCTAACGACACAACCCTGATAGTGCCCTCTTTTTCAACAGTCGACAAACAGGCCATTCTTGTTCCCTCCTTTATCAATGTTTCCGAAAGAAGGGCTTTTTCCTCAACACTGAGAGGCGAAAGAAGTTCACTGCCTTCAAGAACCTTTACGTAGCATGTCTGACATATACTGTTACCTCCGCAGAAATAGCCGATATGTTCTTGGTTACTTCTTGCTATATCAAGTAACCTCTCTCCCTTATTCGCTTCGTATGAGTGATTATTTATAGAGATCTTCATTATTGTAGCGTTTTGTATTTATAAGACTATTTTTATCCTCTTATTGGAAACATAGAAAATCTCGCAATAGTTGCGATTTTCTGGTCAATAATGTTGAATGGTTACTATACGGCTGTCATGCTGACCGGATTCCTGAGCGGAGAACCGGCATGATCACCGTGAGGGCAGGATTACTCTACCGGCTGCTCTTTTGAAGAAACATCAAGTTTATTAAGCAGTGTTGAATACTCATCTATCAAGGCAGCCGGGGTTATATCAATACCGGCAGGATGGTGGAGTACCAGTTTCATTTTTTTATCCATCTTGAATCCGGGTTTATACTTTTGCATCCATGGTTCCTGAACCGAAACAAACAGGTACTGCAAAAAATCCCTGTTGCCAATATGTTCATCATGCTGATCAGGTAAATAAAGTGTCAAACTATACTTTTGAAGATCAAGCTTTTCAAGCCCGAGAGATGAGCCTGTGATTTTAAGTTTTGTCAGAAGCAGAAGGTTTGAAACCTCTTCGGGCAAAGGCCCGAACCGGTCCTTGAGTTCGAGTGTAAGGGCATTGATATGCTCTGCTGACGGCGCTTTTGAGATTTTATCATAAAAAGCAAAGCGCTCATGCGTTGCATTGACATAATAATCAGGGATGAGAGCATCAAAGAAAAAGACAAGGTCACAGGCTTTCGATGGTCTTGCTGGAGTCTTGCCCTCTTCTGAAAACATGTGGCTGAATTCGGTTAGTTTCAGTTCGGCAACGGTCTCAGCAAGCATTTTCTGATAGAGATCAAAGCCAAGCTCATGGATATATCCTGATTGCTCAGCACCAAGCAGATTTCCTGCACCGCGGATATCCAGGTCACGAAGGGCGATGTTAAAGCCTGATCCGAGTTCGGTAAAGCTTTCAATCACAGCGAGACGTTGAACAGCATCTTTTTTCAGGGTGTGCAGTGGTGGCGTGATCAGGTAGCAGTATGCTTTTCTTTCGCTACGTCCCACTCTTCCCCGTAACTGGTAAAGATCGGAAAGTCCGAACATATCAGCCCTGTTGATGATGATAGTATTGGCATTGGATATATCAAGACCTGAGCCGATAATCGTGGTCGATATAAGCACGTCAACCTCTTTCTGCATGAAATCCATCATGATTTTTTCGAGCTCCTTTGCTGGTAACTGGCCATGAGCGAAAACAATTCTGGCTGAAGGAACAAGTTCTCTGAGCGTATTCAGAATATCCTCAAGAGAAGAAATCCGGTTATGCAGAAAAAATACCTGCCCCTCCCGTTTGATCTCCCTGCGAATAGCCGATTGAATAAGTGCCGGGTCATAATCAGTAATGATGGTTTCTACCGGTTGACGGTTTTTAGGAGGTGTCGATACAATCGAAAGATCTCTGGCGCCAAGCATTGAAAACTGCAAAGTCCTCGGGATAGGCGTTGCAGACATGGTAAGAGTGTCGACCCCGGGGAACTGTTCCCGCAATTTCTCTTTCACCTCCACTCCGAAGTGCTGCTCTTCATCAATAATGAGCAGACCGAGTTCTTTAAAATGAACATCCTTCGATACTAGTCGATGCGTGCCGATAACAATATCAATCAGCCCCAGTTCAATTTTTTTTAGTATTTCCAGTTGTTCCTTACGTGGCACAAAACGACTGAGTACTGCAATTGAAATCGGAAAATTCTCAAATCTTCTGGTAAACGATTCAAGATGCTGATGAGCAAGAATAGTGGTCGGCGTCAGTACAGCAACCTGCTTTTGTGATTCTACAGCCTTGAATGCCGAGCGCATGGCAATCTCGGTTTTTCCAAAACCCGCATCCCCGCAAATCAGCCTGTCCATCGGATGAGGCTCCTGCATATCTTTTTTTACATCATTAATCGCCTTCAGCTGATCAGGAGTTTCATCGAAAATAAATGAGGCTTCAAACTCCCGCATAAAAATAGAGTCAGCGGCAAAGGCAAAACCGGGCTGCATTTTCCGTTGAGCATAAACCTTTATAAGATTTATGGCAATATCACGAAGCTTCTTGCGAACCTTATCCTTTTTAGCCGCCCATTTAGAGCTTCCAAGTTTCGAGAGCGAGGGAAGGGAACTTTCCGAAGCAGCGTATTTCGAGAGCAGGTTTATATTCTGCACATTAACAAAAAGCTGATCTCCCCCGGCATATTCTATAAGCACCGATTCCTGCTCAGAATTTCCTACAGTGATTGATTCCAGGGATTTGAAAATTCCTATGCCGTAATCCTCATGAACGACATAATCGCCGACTTTAAGTTTCTGGAGATCCTTGAGTGAAATTCCCCTTATTTTGCGTTTACGGTGAGTTTTATGTGAATGCAGTTTACCGAAGATGTCAGATTCAGTATAGAGATCAAGATCGCCGAATATAAAACCGGTATGAAGGTTGATCGGAACCCATGTTGCTTCAACACTCTCGCCGCCTTCCGAATGCATCATCTCTTCTGTCAGAAAATCGGTCAACTCATCGATTTCCCGGCGTGAACTTGTTGCAAAGAGCGGTTTTTTATTTGAGCCGATTTCCTTTTGCAGCAGGGTAGCGAGAATGCGGAAATTGGCGTTAAGTCTTTTTTGCAAGGTTGACTTGAACTCAATTGCAGAAGATGAAAAATCAGTGATTCGAATGCAGCGAAACTGTGAAAGTGCCTCCGTCAAGGTTTCATGGTTATCCCGAGAAGCAAATTCTGTACTATCATTGATGAGGATGACGGTCGAAGGATCCAGATAATCAAGAATTGTTGTTTCAGATTCAGTAGGGACTGATGTCGAATCGGTAAAACTGGCAGTAAGGTCAGCAGCTTGCAGCGTTTTTCCGGAAAGCTGGCTGTTGATATCGAAAATACGCAATGATGTAACGGTATCTCCAAAATATTCTACGCGAAATGGCTCTCTAGCTCCAAAAGGGAAGACATCAATAATTGATCCCCGAACAGAGAATTCCCCCTCATCCTCAACAAACTCCCTTTGTTCAAAGCCATTAGCTGCAAGAAATTGTTTCAGGTTCTCATAGCCGGCTTTCTGGTCAATTTTCAGTCGGAAAATCCGGCTTGCTGCATCGGATGGCTTACAAAGGGAGACATCGAGATCATCAAAAAAGGAGAGTATAATCGATTTCTTCCCCCTCGATAGAGCCTCGATTGACAGCGAAAGCTCATCCGAAGTATTGCAGATTCTCTCTTTAGGAAGGAGGACCTCAAAATCATTATCATACAAATCGAAACTGTTCTGACCGCAAACCACCATGAGAGATGATGGCTGATCGGTAAAAAGAGCTGCTGCAAGGATTGAAGAGAGAGAGCCCTGCAGGCCGGAGATATCGATTGGGGCATATGCGTTCTTGTTATCAGTCGCTCTTTCAGCTAAAGAGTGTTTAAGCAGGCTGTACTGACTTGATCGCTTAACGGTCTCAATAAGAAAACTTGAATTTTTTTTAATAACGGCCGTGCTTTGCAAGACTGAATCTGATAACGTTTTCATATGAAGCTTACAAACTATATTTTCATGCTTGATTCCGCAAACGCCAGGTAACCCTGTGAACCCTTTATGGTCTGGGAAGACTGTTATATATGGAAAAAATTCTTGAACTGAAAAATCTCCGAACTTACTACTCAACCGACAGTGGTATTGCCAAAGCTGTAGATGGCGTAAGCTTTTCTCTTGGTCGTAACCGTACACTCGGAGTTGTAGGGGAATCCGGATGCGGAAAGTCGGTGACGGCACTCTCCATAATGCGTCTTGTGCCCATGCCCCCGGGCTATTTTGCGGGAGGGGAGATTTTCTGGAAAGGCAAAGACCTTTTAAAGCTTTCTGAAGAAAAAATGCGCGAGTTAAGAGGTGATGATATCGCTATGATTTTTCAGGAGCCTATGAGCTCTCTCAATCCTGTCTTCACCTGTGGTAGCCAGATTTCGGAACAGATTCTCATTCACCGTGACGTAACGAAGGCTGAAGCTGAAAAACGATCAATCGAGCTTTTGCATCTTGTCGGTATCCCGAACCCTGCCGAACGGTTTTCCTCATACCCCCACGAACTTTCAGGTGGCATGCGGCAGCGGGTAATGATTGCCATGGCGCTCTCCTGTAATCCCGCCCTGCTCATAGCTGATGAACCGACCACGGCCCTTGATGTTACCGTTCAGGCTCAGATCCTTGATCTTATCAGTAAACTCAAATCCGATACCGGTATGAGCGTCATGCTCATTACGCATGATTTTGGAGTTGTCGCAGAGCTTTGTGAAGAGGTTATAGTGATGTATGCTTCACGAGTGGTCGAGAAAGGTTCGGTTCAACAGCTTTTCAGCAACCCCCTTCATCCCTATACAAGGGGGCTGTTGAAGTCCATTCCTCGTTTAGGCTCGCCAAAAGAGCGGCTTCATGTCATTGATGGTAACGTGCCGAGTGCGATTAATCTGCCCGAAGGGTGCAGGTTTGCGGGAAGATGCCCGCTTGCTGATGCTCACTGCCGGCATGTTCAGCCGGATCTTGTCAGCTATGAGTCCGGTCATGAGACCGCCTGTTGGAAAGCCGGTCTCTGACTTTTGTTCGCATCGAGGATAATCTGGATGTGAAGAGGGATTCGTACCTCTGGAATGAGGTGTTGAGGATAAAAGCCGGCATCAAATAGCTCATGGTTTATTGTTATTGCATCATTAATAACGACAACCTTGTAAGCAACGACAAGCAGAGAACCATAGAGTTCAACATCTCGATGATAAACGCCTATGAGGCTGTCTACTTTCCCTTCGAGTGAAGTTTCCTCCATCAGTTCACGCAAACATCCTTCATGAGGCTCTTCTCCGGTTTCAAGAAACCCTCCAGGAAGAGCCCACTCATTGAATGCCGGTTCATGAGCTCTCCGGATCACCAGCAATTCATTGTTTGTGTTAACCGTATAGGCAACGGCAACAGGTAGAGGGTTGACATAATGCACCCACATGCATGATGGGCAAAACATCCGTTCACGTCCATCAATCCTGGCTTTCTCAAGCTTTTTAGTGCATATAGGACAAAATGAATAAGATTTCATGGATCTATCAAGAAACTTTTTGCAAAAGCGATTGATTTATAAAAGATGTAAGGTTATATAAACAGAATAAGTTTCATTCATGTCAATGTCAATATTAAAAGAAGGTGTAACTGCACCGGCAATTTCAGCACAAGATCAGGATGAAAGGTCAGTTTCCCTTGAAGACTACCTCGGTCGAAAAGTCGTAATTTATTTTTATCCGAAAGATGATACCCCAGGATGTACCAAGGAAGCTTGTGCTTTTCGAGATAATTTCCCTAACTTTAAAAAATTAGGGGTGGAAGTTCTTGGCGTCAGTATCGATAATGAAAGTAAGCATAAAAAGTTTGCCGAAAAATTCAGCCTCCCGTTCAGGCTTGTTGCTGATCCGGAAAAGCATATTGTTGAAGCTTACGGTGTCTGGGGACAAAAAAAGTTTATGGGACGAGAGTATATGGGTACCGGTAGGGTGACATATTTGATTAATGAGCAGGGAATAATTGAGAAAGTGTGGCCAAAAGTCAATCCAGCCATACATGCCGAAGAATTACTCAACTATCTGCAGCAAAAAACATGATACAAGGACAATGGTAAACGAATTTAACAGGCTAAAAGCCGGGAAACTTCTGCTTGCCTCAGCCAATATGCTGGAATCTAATTTCAAACGGACAGTTTTGATTATGTGTGAGCATAATGAAAAAGGCTCTTTAGGTTTTATTCTGAACCGTCCTATGGAATTCAAGGTATGCGAAGCCATAGCCGGTTTTGAAGACATAGAAGAACCTCTTCATATGGGAGGTCCAGTTCAGGTTGATACAGTACATTTCCTGCATGTAAGGGGCGATCTCATTGAAGATTCACTTGAGATTTTACCCGGACTGTTCTGGGGAGGCGACAAAAATCAGCTGAGTTTTCTGCTCAATACTGGCGTTATGATGCCATCGGAAATCCGCTTTTTCCTTGGTTATGCCGGTTGGACTGCCGGTCAGCTTGAAGCGGAATTTGAAGAGGGCTCCTGGTATATCGCCGAAGCTTCCAGAGACATGATATTCAGTGATGCCTACGAGCGGATGTGGAGCCGCTCTGTTCGATCAAAGGGTGGAGAATATCAGCTTGTCGCCAACGCACCTGAACTTCCCGGGTTGAACTGACAGGTTCTCCTCTGGAATTATAAAGAGATAATTTATGTTGTTCTATTGAGGGGAAAAGTATATATAACACTGCTTTCATACAGGTATTGTTCTTTGTTAACGTATGGGGATGACAGGCTTTCGACAGGGTAGATGTGAAATGGAGTTGCACTCCGAGTTTCAGCATGGATGGACTCGTTAAAGAAGTCTATGCAACTATACATGCAGACGATTATTCGTATGCAATGGCTGCCTGATTAGCACAAGTTAATTAATCAGCCATCGTCCGTTGGGGGAGGCGCTTACTCTAAAGCCAACGGATGGCATAACCCGCGCTTGAGCTTCGGTTCGCGCAAGTAAGCCCCCTCTGTTTTTGCCCGAGAAGGCAGGCGGGTGATACAAACAGGGATAGTGAATCGGACTTTACAGGTGTAGCAACGATTCATGAAACACTAAACACCTGAGATGAGTGTGGGAGCTTTATTGAGCAATGTTCTGGACGCGGGTTCGACTCCCGCCATCTCCACTGGCAAGTAATCCAATAGCATTCCGAAAAGTCCGAAAACCCCTGAGAAATCAGGGGCTTTCGTGTTTTAAGTGTCTTTTGTAGTTCATATTTGTGTTGCTAAATCATTGACAAAGCACTACAGGGAACGAAGTCTCCCAACCTCGCTGATGCCTTGATGATTGCCTATGCGCCAGAAAGCAAGGGCTGCACTTTGGGATTGTACTACTCTTATGAGCGGGAGTTTATGGAGCGGCGCGCCAGAAACGGTGGGTGAGAAGAAGATCGGCAAAATAATCGGCAAGAATTACAGATTATTCTTTGTTAATTTTTTTTAATACAAGAGTAAACAGAATTGAATAATCGGCAATATTATGATATTTGAAATACCGCACCGCCTTGAAACCTTGCCTGCCTGAGGCATTGGCGCCCGAGCTTGTCGACCTGATTGCCGCACTATCTTCAGCCTCCGAGTGGCTTGGTCATCTCCTGCACCCTAAATCCGCAGCAAGTCTTGCCGATCTTGTCAGAGTGATGAATGCCGCAAATTTCAGAAACTATACCTGATACCTAGCAATATATTGCTGATTGCCGATGAAAGAGAGACGTTAGTGTTCTCAACAATAGTTGTTACAGCAGACGGCTTAAAGTAACGGTAACCAAGATCGATTGTGACGTGATCCGAAGCCTTTAGATCAATGCCTGCGCCAACCTGCCAGGCGAATACTGTAGTTCCTGAAGAAATGCCTGCATAACTCGCGTTTAAAGTTGCTGCTCCAATTCCAGCCATTAAGTAAGGGGTTATGTTAGAATTCCCCGATGTAATATCATAATAACTATTCGCCATGTAGGATGACATAGAGACGCTCAATCCTGAAACTGAACTCGTAAAAGATCCTGGGCCATTTATAGTATCAACATGACTGGACAGATATCCGTAAGTTGCCTCAACTCTATAACCATCACCATTACTGCCAAGTGCAGCAATATAAGGAACACCTGTCTTGTATGTTATTGCATTATTAAAAGTGACACCATCAGCAGATATGCTTGAGTTGAATGGTATCCCTAAACCAGATGAAAAGCTCACATAGGGAGTGTTTGCCATGGCTGGAGTGGCGAAGAGACAGACGGTGGCAAAGGTTAATAATGCTTTTTTCATAATTGGTCTTGTTTGATTAATAAAGAAAAAAAGGACTGATTCCATCTTCAGTGTCAATAATACACAACCGCTTTTTGCGCGATTAGATCACCTCCTATTACACCTAACCAATCTCAAATGGTTGAGAAGTTTCAAGCCTCAAAAAGTATTCATACAACTACTGTGCCAAAATAGTGATGCGTTCGCTTATAATATCCATAAGTCCTTTATAAACAATAACTTTATTGTAGTCATAACATAAATCCTGTTATGCTGCCATTTTGAAAATCTCTGGTATTTGGCAAGATGTGTCTCAAATTATCGGATGACAAACATTTTGAGATCCAAAAATCGAAATAAAAGAGTTCCCAGAAGAAGGGAATTCTGTGTGCTTGTTGAACAACTGATCAGACTGAGAGGTTGGTGAAATAAAGAGGTATATATTGTATAAAAACTTATCTCTTTTGTTAAGAGTAAATGCCAATTGCATGAGATGCTTATGATAAAGAAAAACGATACACAAAGAATTCTTTTTTACAGTTACCCACCACTGGATGCCCGTGAACCCAGTGCTTTTTGTAGGCTGATAAGTACTGAACTTTTCAAAAAAAAGAGGTGAGAAAGTAAAACCCGGAAGTACCAATTCCCGTTAAGCGGTATTCATTTGGAATTTGGGTTTTTGATGTTTAATAGGTTGTACGGGGGGGAATGGCATATATTGTAAAGAAGGAATATTTCTGGTGTTTGCACCGTATGCATTATGGTCTTCCTGTGCCTCTCGACCCGTTCTCGATGGGCATTTTTAATCTTAGGTATTGTGTTTATGGTATGCCTTTTTTTTAAACCCGATTCGTTTAAGTTTACACCACACAATCTCCTGTTCAATGCCGAATAATGTTTTAGTTATTGGTGGTGGCATCCTTGGCCTTTCAACGGCGTTTCAAATACTGCAGTCGAATCCCTCCATCCGGTTGGTTCTTATTGAAAAAGAAAAGGCGATTGCCCTGCACCAGACAGGTCACAACAGTGGCGTGATTCACTCTGGTTTATATTATAAGCCAGGTTCATTGAAAGCCATTAATTGTCGGAATGGGCGTGAGCAGTTACTTGCATTCTGTGAACGTGAACAAGTCCCTTACGAAATCTGCGGCAAAATTGTTGTTGCAACCACTCAAGAAGAGTTGCCAAGATTAGAAGAATTGTACCGCAGAGGATTGGCGAATGGTCTTCTTGGTCTTCGATATGTCTCTCAGGGTGAAATTCCTGACATTGAACCCCATTGTCAAGGCATCCGGGGGCTTTTTGTGCCACAGGCGGGAATTGTCGATTACACTGCAGTATCAAAAAAGTATGCGGAAAAGCTGACGGCAATGGGCGCGGAACTTGTTCTCGGTGAACGTGTCCTAAAAATTCTGCATCAGAGAAATCGAATTGACGTCATTGGCGAATCACGAACATTTCAAGCAAAAAAAGTGGTTGCCTGTGCAGGACTGCAATCGGACAGAGTAGCCCGCATGACTGAACGCAACTTGCCGATACGAATTCTCCCTTTTCGTGGGGAATATTATAAGCTGGCAGAAAATGCACCAAAACTCGTCAATCATTTGATTTATCCAGTACCCGATCCCGCATTTCCCTTCCTTGGGGTTCACTTTACCCGAATGATCAACGGAGGCATAGAGTGCGGTCCCAATGCTGTATTCGCCTTTGGCCGTGAAGCCTACCAGAAAACCGGTTTTAATATGCGCGATACATGGGAATCCCTCTTCTGGCCAGGATTTCACAGAGTAGCAGCAAAACATTGGCACACTGGAGTGGGCGAATATCAACGTTCTTTCAGCAAACATGCCTTCGTCAAAGCCTTACAGAAACTTATTCCAGAAATTCAACCAGAGTATCTTGAAGTTGGAAATACCGGTATTCGTGCACAAGCCTGCGATCGAGAAGGCTATCTGCTTGACGATTTTGACATAAGAGTGAACAGAAACATAATCCATGTTTGCAACGCCCCATCACCGGCAGCAACGGCATCGTTGTCAATCGGAAAATTTATTGCGGAAAAGGTTATATCTCAGCTGTAAGTATAAAATCATTTTGAGGAATCTGCAGACTGTAAAAATTCTGTTTCCTGCAAAATGAAAGTTATTTTGTCTTGGTACAGGTAGCAGAGGGTTGAACCTGTGTTGGACTTTATGAATACCATAAAAAGGCTGTCAAGCGCTATGGCAGTTGACTCTCTCACACAATGCAGAGATTGATGAAAGGCACGAAAAGATCAAAAGAAGATGTGCTTAATTCAACCGATATAATAAAAGTGCTCGATGATTATATCAACATAAACCGTTTTGTTGCTGTAAATAAGAAATAAGCATTAATGTATATTCAACATTAATATTTGTCAGTGTATTATTTTTGGTAAAAAGTTCTTATTTATTTATGTAATAAATGACTTTATGCTTATACAAAAAAAAAGAGAGAATCGTACACTAGGATACTTTTCAGCGACTATGATTATCATAGCCGCAATGATGGGAACGGGAATATTTACGTTAACTGGCTATGTAGTAAAATATTTACCTGATCCGTCACTAATGATATCATCATGGATAATAGTTGGATTTATTTCTCTTTGCGGAGCATTATCCTACGCTGAAATAGCGTCAGTATTTCATGAAAATGGAGGTGAATATTTATTTTTATCAAAATTAATTCATCCCTCTGTTGGCTTTATGTCAGGGTGGGTATCATTTATTGTTGGCTTCTCTGCACCTTGTGCTGCAGCTGCAGCTGCATTTGGAGCTTATACAGCTACAATTACCGGATTCAATTCTAAAATGTCATCTGCATTACTTATCGTGTTGTTTTTTTCAATCATTCATATTATTGGTCTCAGAACCGGTGGTTATATACAAAATGCACTTACGTTATTGAAAATATTTCTTGTAATACTGTTTTTAATGCTTGGTTCAGATCTTGTTGTAAATAATAATATCATTATATTTGATTTGCCAAAAAATTTTGACCATATATATAATCCTGATTTCTGGACTTCGCTTTTGCTTATATCATATGCATATGCCGGTTGGAATACAGTTGTTTATATAAGCGGCGAAATAAAAAAGCCATCTAAAAATATTCCACTTGCACTGATATCAGGAACACTTGTAGTCTCAGTGCTATATGTTGCAATAAATTATATATATGTACAAGCCCTTTCATTTAAAGAAATGGAAGGCGTTCTTGAGATTGGTTTTACTACAATGAGAAAATTATATGGAAATTCAATTGGTCATTATTTTTCAGCAGGTATTGCACTAGCTTTAGCTTCAATGATAAGTGCCCTTACAATGGCAGGTCCTAGATTGTATATTAAAATTGCAACTGACTTTCATATATTTAATAGAATATCTGAAAAATCGCCACAAAATATGCCGATAAAAGCAATAATCCTTCAGTGTATTATTACTTCGCTTCTTATAGTCACAATGAATTATGAACGGTTGTTATATTACATTGGATTTACTCTGAATATATTCTCTATGTTAACGGTTGCATGTGTTTTTATTATAAGGAAAAAGAAAATATATACAACTTTTCAAGTGCCTTTCTATCCAGTTACGCCATTGTTATTTATATCTTTCAATTTAATAGTATTATTTCAAACAATTCATCAAAGGCCAATAGAGTCTGCAATTGGTTTTGTGACTATGCTTATTGGATATATTATATTTTACTTTGCTGCACAATACAATAAAAATTTATTGAATACCTCAAATTTTTTTTAATAATATATGAGAAATGGCGTTTATGGTGTATTAAAATCTTTTGCTATCTGGTTGTTGATACTATATCTTATCTCATTTAAAGATAGTAATAGTTATGCAGATAATAGAATTTATTTAAAGGAAACTGTTGTCGATATCGATGGAAATGTATATAATACACTAAAAATTGGTAATTATGTTTGGATGTTAGAGAATTTAAATGTGTCAAAATATCGCAATGGCGACCCTATAAAAAATATTACTGATTATGATTTATGGGATAATGCTACCACTGGTGCGTGGGCATTTTACGAAAATAATAAGAAATATTCAAAATCGTACGGTCGGTTATATAATTGGTATGCAATAAATGATTCTCGAGGATTAGCTCCAAAAGGATGGCATATAGCATCTTTCAAAGAATGGCGAGAGCTTATTGATTACTTGGGTGGAGATATGGTTGCCGGCGATTTAATTAAATTTTATTTTAGATTAGGGTATCTTTTATCAGAAGAGACTATAAATTCAGAACTTGATAATGTATTTGGTGGTTCACGTTATCTTGGAGGAGCGTTTTGTTTTAGAAGATACAACGGATATTTTTGGACATCTACAAAGAAAGATATAGGTCAATCTTTTTATGTAAATATTAATTATATAAATTCGAAAGTATATGTTGATTATGATTTTATTAAAAATGGACTATCGGTAAAATGCGTAAAAGATAGTGATTAATTAAAAAATTGTATAACAAATCAAAATTTTGTATTTAAAATACTAATTATTTTGCAATTATGATGCAACCTGAGCATATCGGGATATATTCTGCCTTATTATCAGCTGCATCATGGGCATTAGGTGCAATACTTTTTAAGAAAATAAGTGAAAATGTCTCACCATTAGGAATGACCCTTGCAAAAGGATTAATCGGAACTTTCCTTTTGGGGCTGGTATATTATTTTGAAGGAATCTCAATGTTATCTTCACGCGTGTTAATTATTCTTTTTATTAGTGGCATTATCGGTATTTCTATAGGTGATACCCTTTTTTTTATGTCACTGAAAAATCTCGGTGCAAAAACACAAGTAATACTCTTAATGTTAGGTCAGGTTATTACCGCGATATTCGGTGTGATAATATTTAAAGAATATCCTACAACAATTCAATATGTTGGTATTGTATTGATACTAATTGGAGTAGCTAGTGTATTATGGAAAAAAATAAGATCATATTCATCAAATATTTCAACAAGTATTAGGGGTGTTATTTATGGTTTTTTATCTATTATTTTATTTTCTCTTTCATTAGTTCTTGTAAAAAGTGCAATGTCTGAAGTGTCAACTATTGGCGCTGCATTTTATAGGATAATGGCTGGTACTATCGGTATGATAATTTTTGGATTATTTGGAAATAATATGAAAGACTGGGTAATGCCATTTAAAGGCAATATGAAAATGATTTCTTTTTTTATTATGTCAGTAACTGTTATAATGTTTGGCGGTTTTTGGCTTTCACTTGTGGCGATAAAATATGTTAATATTGGAGTTGCATCTGCATTAAATGCAACAGAGCCATTGTTTGTTTTGCCTCTTGCATATTATATAATGAAAGAGAAAATAGAAAAGATTGAAATATTTGGCGCTATTTGTACAGTTGTTGGAGTTTTTCTTTTGACCATATATTCTATCTAATAAGAGATAATATACTAATTGCGCAAAGTTCCTGGAAAGCCGTCTTGAGTTTTAAGTAAATAGACTTGTTATATGCTTTAGATAATATCATGTAATAATACTGATACACATTACACCTTCTATTTATTAAATTATTTAAGATAAGTCTTAATTATATTTACATAAAATCAGATTTACTATAAGGTACAGAAAGCCATAAGTAATAATTTAATAATGGAGCTTTTATGTGTTTTAGAATAGAAAGTAATAGCTTCTTCACATATGATGAAAATTAATCAGTTACCCTGTACTTTTTATTTTTTTTATCAATGTTAAAATTAAAGTAAATTTATTTTAGAAAAATAATTTAAAAAGGGGTAAAGTTAAAATGAAGATAATGAGTAATAAGTATATATTATTACTGATTATAGCTGTATTATCAAGACTGGTAATATTTTTTACAGCTTACATTTATCTTGACGGTGTTAACTTTCCCTATAGTTTATGCCAGTGGGACTGTGGCTGGTATCTATCAATAATAAATAATGGGTATGATAATGTTCCTCACGGTTACCCTGAAGGTAATGTTGCTAATTGGCCTTTTTTCCCACTGTTTCCAATTCTTATTTCAGTAATTAAGTTAATTCTGCCATTAAATAGTATCAATTCTGCACTTTTATTTAATAATGGAATATTTTTGGTTTTTATTATTATTTTATATCAATATGTAAATCCATTAATCGGGGAAGACAATGCATTTAAGGGTGTAGCTGCATTTTGCTTTTTCCCATTTACAATTTATTTGTCAATACCGTATTCTGAATCGCTTTATTTGACATTATTATTTCTTGCGTTAAAATATTTAAATAAACATAAATATTGGAAGGCGGTATTTTGTGGAATGCTTCTTTCTGTTACAAGAAACGGAGGCGTATTTTTTGTCATAATATTATTTAGTCAATACATACCATTTCTTTTTAAAGAAATTGCGGAAAAAAAATCAATAATTAAAGAAGTTTTAAATTTTGCATTTTTGGTATTGACCTTTCCTGTGCTATTTGAATTATATTGCTTGTATTTATACATTAAAACAGGAGATGCATTAGCTTTTATTCATATTCAGCGAGGGTATGGACGCATTGTGGGTAAAAGTCCAATAGAGACTATTGTTTCTTTATATCAAAATCCAGAACCTTATACATTATATTGCCTGATAGCTTTATTTGTTGGTATATTGTCATCAATTTGGATAATAAAGAATAAAATGATAGGAATTGGAATATTTTCAATAGTTCCATTGATACTTACACTGTACACTGGTAATGTAGCTGGTATGTCAAGATATTCATTTCTATCATTATCAGTTATAATATTGTTTATATTTCAATATTCAAAATTATCTTTATTATATTATACATTTGGACTATTTTGTATGATAAATGTTTTTATAATGTTTGTCTATTTTTGGATTAATGGTTATTCATATATGATATAAGCTAAATCCTATGAATTATAATCTAAAATACTATTATGCTCTATTTCTTTTATTGTTTTGGCATTTATATATACTTTTATGTTATGCTTCGCCATCTGTTAGTGATATGTATTATCAATATTACATTAATGGCAGTATACAAAAATGGAATAGAGGTGTCGGATCAAAATATTTATTTGGTGATTTAATCGACTTTCGAAAAGGAGGAAATTCTTCTCTTTATGTATTGGGTGGGTTTTCAGGTCAAGAAAAGAAGGGAACATGGACTTGTTCTGAATATATATATATATATCTTCGACCAAATACGGAAACAAAATATGATATAAATTTGTATATGAGTGCTGTCCCATTTCTTAATGAAAAACATCAAAATCAATATATCGAAGTAATAGTTAACGAGGTTATTGTAAAAAAAATAAATTATACACTAGGTGAAATAGGGCAAAATATACAAGTAATTAGAGTTAATAATGATATTATAAATTCGAATAAAGGAAACATTGTCGTTAAAATTCGAGCAAAAGGTTTAGTGTCTCCTTGGGAGTTGGGGTTGAGTGATGATACTAGAAAATTGGGTGTATATGTTGAAAGCATAATGCTTAAGGAGGTTGAAAAATAGTGTTTTTATTGATCATTATATAAAATTGTTACTTTGTCAATTTCCACATTAGAAAATTGTAGGGAATATATGAAATGTCATTTCTTATTTCTGAAAATACAGTTTTAAAGGCAGACTTAAAAAGTAAATCATAATCTTGCTTATTGCGTACAAAAACCCCTCGGTCATTCTTAAGCATCCACATAGAAATAAAATCAAGATTTTCTTTAAAACACCCATCTATACCAACGACAACTCCTTTTTTCTTTAAGCAATTATTAGCAAGCATTAAAATATTAATTGTATCATTATCATTTAAATGGTGAACTAATCCATTCATCATTACTATATCGAATTGTCCGTATTTAATAAGGGCATCTTTTGAAAGGTATTCACAGTTGAATGAATAATTTAGATTATTGTATTTTTTTTTTGCATACTTTATATACTTGGAATTAACGTCAAATCCAATATATGTTACATCTTTTGGTAAATAATTAACTATGTATCCTGTCCCGCAACCAATATCTAATATTTTATATCCATTTGTTATACTGCTATACTCATTTAATAAAATTTTTCGAGCGTTCATTGCTCCAACTATACGCTGCAGCAAATTATAAAGTATTGGAGATGATAAAATATGCATTTATATATTTTTGATTTATAAATGATAATAATATTTAATTAAATATAACCCTTTTATTCTTTTTAAAAACAAAATATTTATTCAGCAAAAAAAAGCTTGTTGAGTATGATGTCATAGAAAATATCTGAGCTATTTCTGGTTTTAAAAAAAATATTCTAAATAAAATAAAAAAAACTACTTGATTGATTATAAAGGCACTTGTAAATGCAGAAATATATCTTAGAATCGTATGCTTTGAAATCTTTGATCCTTTAAACACAAAAAATCGATTAAGTAAAAATGCAAAAAATATAGAAACTATATAGCACACTGCATTTGCTATTTCAGGACTAAAATCGGTCAATTTTATCATGGCAAAAAAAACTCCATAACCTGTAGCAGCATTAATTAATCCTGCAATAGAATACTTTATAAACTCTATCAAAACTCCAGTTATTTTAATTAAATTTATCAGTCTTTATTGCATGTAGATTATCACTGATATAAATAAGTATTATTTGGTGCATAATGATGAGATGATCAAAAGGCCTGTAATAAAGCGAATACTGTTACTTAAACGCTAATGCATAATATTGGGCTCCAAATGGTATCCACATCATCATTCTCTCCGCAGGACGTAGTATTCTAAGAAAGTGGGGAAAAAAAATTCTATAGCGAATTTCAACTCGACTGAAGCCAGCTTCTATCAACCGCCTCCTTAAAGTAGATGCTTTTATGAGACAAGCGTATTCATCAAAAGGGCATGTATTGACAGCCTTGACAGTCAATGGATTATAAGGATTATGTTCAAAAATCAACGCAAGCCCATCAGGTGTCAAAACTCTATGAAATTCTTTAAAGAATAAGGTATGCTCGCAATGATCTATATGATGAAATACACAGGCAGCAAATGCGATATCAAAACATGAATTTGAAAAAGGAAGTCGTGATCCAATAAAATGAATGAAATCAGCTTCACCCGGGAATCGAACTTTACCGATATCAAGACTCTTTTTCGAGACATCTAAACATGTTACACACGGGTTTAATAAGTATTTTCTGAAATATGGTAGAGATGTCCCAATACCAGCACCAAAATCTAATATTTTAGGGCATTCGATGTCTCTACTACGAATAGCATGAAACTCAGTGCCAAGATCTTTTACTTTGTATTCAGCAAAATAGTCAGGACTTTCACCTGAGATTCCGATATTCTGAGCATGAATTGACTGATATTCATCCGCAAATCTGTCGAAATCAACTGCCTTCATCGAAAATTAATGATATAACTTGAAAAAATAGATGGAAAATATGTATGTAAATAAAAAGTATAATTATTTATGGTGTGTAACGGGACTTCTTGATATCGGCGGTCCATCTGGATTAAAGCCTACGTATTCCTGCACAATATAGAGTGGTCTATTTTTAACTTCACTATAAATTCGTCCAATATATTCGCCCAGGATTCCAACACAAATAAGCTGAACTCCACCAATAAAAAGAACGGCAATCATTAAAGTGGTCCAACCCTCGACCCACGTATTGGTAAATATGCGAAAAAATAGCGTAAACAGGATGCCGGCAAAGGCTAGAGAACTGCACAAAATACCGAAAGTAATTGAGATTTGTAAGGGCTTGGTTGAGAACGACAATATTCCGTCTGTTGCAAAATGAACCATTTTTCTGAAAGGATATTTGCTTTTACCTGCAAATCGTTCAGATCTTTTGTATGGAATGGAGGTCTGCTTGAACCCTATCCAACTCACCATACCTCTGACAAAACGGTCTCGTTCGGGCATAGCTCTGAATGTATCGATTACATGTCGGCTCATAAGCCTGAAATCACCAGTGTCAAGAGGGATAGGAACATCAGAAAGAAAGTTCAGAAAACGGTAGAAACTATGAGCTGTAATGACCTTAAAAGGTGATTCACCAGGTCGATCTGTGCGTGTACCATATACAACATCGTAACCTTCACGCCATTTCATAATCATTTCATGAATAACTTCAGGCGGGTCTTGTAAATCGGCATCGATTAAAACAACAGCATCACCAGATGCAGCATCGATTCCAGCTGTAACTGCAATTTGATGACCAAAATTACGAGCAAAAAAAATTAAACGCATGCGATGATCTTGTGCTGCTGCGTTCAAGAGAAGTTGTCGAGTATTATCAGAACTGCCATCATCAACAAAAATGAGTTCTACATTAAAATCAACGATATTGGAACATAAAGATTGGAGTCTCAAAATTGTTTCCTGAATTGCTTCCTCTTCATTGAAGCAAGGGATCACTATAGAGAGTAAATGATTGAATAACACGCTAGAATGTGGTGGATGGTAAAGTAATGTATTAATATAGCAATATATATTAGAAAATGAAGTGATAAAATAATTAATTATTTGTATAAGAAGCTTGATTCAATAATCCAGTATAATATGAAATGACTTTAGATTGAAAGTCCATATTGTAGAGCGCCTGAACACGTTCTGACTTTGCTTTAACAAGAGATGCATGAGCCTCTGCAAGGTCTGTAAAATCAGCAAGGCCAAGATTAAATCGTTCAGAAATTGTTGAATAGGCCTGGTTTGCGGCAATTAGACCAGAATCAGTGGCTTTAATTTTATTTAAAGAGCTATTATAATCTGCTATAAGTATATAGATATCAGTTGAAATACGACTTTTTATTTCATCCAGTTCGATTACTGAATTAAGATATTCAAGTTTAGATTTTTGTATGTTTGTACTGGTAGTAAAGCCATCAAAAATTTTCCATTTGATCTGCAAGCCATATAATAAAGCTGTATTTTTAAATAACATATCAAATACATTTGTCTGTGAACCTATATAATAAGGAATATCATTTAATCTATATGATGATGCTTCAGTTCCGAAAGCACTCAGTTGAGTAATCAAATTTACTTTTGGATAAAGTTCAGATTTTGAAATATTGATAATGAATTTATTTGCTTCAGCAAAATATTGTTTACTCAAATAATCAGATCTGTTTGATAAAGCTGTTTTAATCAGTTCATTTTTATCTAATTCGGGAAAGTTGGTAAAAGATGGTAATGTTATATTTTCAAAAACAATTGAATCATCAATATCAGGATATCCAATTTTGTTAAGTAAATTAATTTTATCAATAGTTACTGCATTTTGTCTTTGTAAAGAAAGTAGTTTATAGTCACTGACTTTGGCTTGTTGCTGATATAGGTCAGAAACAGGTAAATCTCCAGTTTTAACTTTTACAGTTATTTTATCTAAAGTTTTATTTGAGAGTAAAAGATTCTCATCGGCAATAGTTAATAACTCCTTATCAAGCATAAGCTGGTAATAATATTTTAAAATATCGTAAACAATTTGTTCTTTCTCTCTTTTTAGTAAATTTTGGTAACCTAAATTTTGACTGATCGATGATTTAATTTTATAAATATTTGACATTCCATCAAAAAGAGTTAAACTTCCTCTTATAAAATAATTAGCATCATTACTCGTTGTTTGAGCTGTATAATATTTATAGGTACGTGTGGCTTGTGGATTAAGCAGTTCGCCCATATCAACAAGTTGTTGAAATGATCTATTGTAGGGTAAATAATCAAAACCGGCATCTATTGAAGGTAAAAGGTTTCCATAAGAAGAGTGAAGCTGTTCATTGTAAATTTTAAGAATATTTTCATGTTTTTTTATAGAGAAAGCATTTGAAACTCCAATTTGAATACATTGAGATAAAGTAAGTTGTTCAGCTGAATACACTTCAAGTACAATAATCAAAAGATAAAATATAACTAGAACAAATATATAGCTAATTTGTTTCATGATATCAATCAAGTTTTCTCTTAAAAATCAGAATATATCTTTGAGGGATAGTTTGATAATATTCAGATAATTCAAGCCCATAATGGGCAAGTTGGGATATAATTAATTCTTTAGTTATATATGGGCCGTGGTATGGAAGGGTAGAATCAAGAACAGGGCAATTGTCAACAATAATTAATTTCCCATTATTATGTAATGAGTTTAATATAGCCTTAATAAAGATTTCTCTTTCATTATGCGAAAAAACACCATATACTATATGATACAATGAACATAAAAAGATAAAATCAGCTTTTTCTGGTATATAATATCCTTGATCATCACCAGCTTTAACTGTAGTGATATTATTAATAAAATATTTCTTTGTAAAACTATTTATGAAATCTAAATGAGCTTTTTTTGTATCTACGGCATACACTCTTCCAGAATCACCAACTATCCTTGAAAATTTATACGAATAATAACCTGAACCTGATCCCAAATCTACTATTTTATTGCCTGGTTTAATAGGTAAATGACTTAAAATATCAGAAGTTTTTTCCCAGTTCTCCCTTTGTGGGTTATTGAATAAAATAAAATCTTCGATAAAAGCTCTTTTTGTCCTTCCAATCTCTTTTGTGTCATCATCTCCAGAGTTAATATCGTTCTTTATCGAAACTTTAGATCTGTCAATAAGTTTATATTTATACAAGATGTAATTTTTTAATATTTTGTAATTGTCGTTACTTAGATATTCATAGTAAGATTTTATTAATGGATCTTTAAGAATTGATTTTTGTTCAGAAATAGTTGCTGCTTCATACTTGCAAAACCATTGCAGAGCGGTATATTCTCCGCCAAAATTTTCATTTGGTATTAAGTTGTCATAATATAAAACAGTATTAGCAGCGTCTTTTTTATTTTTCTTGGTTAAAACGTTTAATACCATTCTCGCCCCTAAAATTCCTTTTGGGGTTGTGTCATATGAATCTAGGCTACCAATATGAATTATTGATCTGCCATCTTCAATGGATATTGAAATATTTTTATCAGATTCAGATGTATTGTTATTCTTCACAGATAAAGAATTCAAGGATCCAGGTAAATAAACAAACTCTAGTAAATATCGTTTACTGGAAATGTCATAGTGTTTAATGTATTTAAATCCATACATTTGCAATTGAGATATTATCAATTCTTTGTATATATAGCAGTTATTAAGTTCATTTCCATTAAAAAAGGAATTATCAATTATATAAAACCTTCCGCCCGGTTTTAATACCTGTTTAATGCTGTTTAGAAAGGCTTTTCGGTTACCTTCCTGGGCCCAACCGTAAATGATATGATATAACGAGCACATAAACACTGTATCAACTTTATCATTTACCGAAATATTATTCTCTTTAGAGTGAATCGGTATAATGTTTGGAATATTATATGCTTTTGTGTAATTATTTACATATCCTGTATACAAATTATTAGTATCAACAGAATAAACTATACCTGTATTTCCAACTTTTTCTGCAAGTTTATTAGAATAAAACCCAAATCCAGCACCAATATCTACGATTTTATCACCTTTTATAACATTTATTAAATTAATAATTTTATCGGCTGAATCCCAGTTAACTCGTGAGGGGTCGTTAAATAAGATTAGGTCTTCAAGAAAAGATTGCCTGTTTTTTACAATATCTGCTTCTTCTACTGGTTTATAATTTTTAATTCCATAATGTCCAAGTAAATATTCTTTAAGAAATTTATAATTATTACTGACAAAATATTTATAATAATCTAATGATAAGGTATCATGAATATCAGGTTTGCCTTTGGTTTTTTCTTCTATAACTCTATCGCATAACCACTTTAATGCGCTATAGTCTAATGTTTGTTTTTCAATTACTTGTATATTTAAATAATTTCGACTTGATATTTTTAATAGGTTAATATCATTTGCGTCCAAAGAATCGAAAAATGAATTAGCCAGTTGCTTTCCTTTGTCAGTCCTAATTGAAGGATCAACTCCAATTCTCAGTAATGAGTGCTTTGTATTAATATTTAATTGTATTGGGGTGCAATATGATCTGTTATATGATAATGAAAAATATATAAATAAGATTAAAATTAACTGAAAAAGCTTTTTCATAATTAAAATATATTTTTATATGGATTCAATTCTGAATCGGAATATTCGCTCATAGAAAAAGGAAGATATTTTATATCTTCAAATTGTGTTGCAACTTCATCTGCAAAAAATGCACCCTTATCGGTAAGAAGTATGCGTTTTGTTTCTTCAGATATAAGTTTATATTTACGAAGTAATTCAAATTTATTCTTAAAAACTTCATTAACATTATAACCTGTACGATCAGTAAATATCTTTTTATTAATCCAGTAATTTTTTAAAGGCAAGATTATTGCCCATTTAATTTGTTGGTCAACATCTCTTATTAAACCTCTGTTTATTGGAAGTTTAGCGTTAATTATATTTGAATAATATTCTGAAAAATCCTGTGTGTTAAGTCCAAATCTATCCTTTAAACTACTGAAGGCAGTTAATCCGAAGCCAATTTCTTCTTTTAACAGGCAACATTGATTAAAAGCATATTTTGAAATATATTTTTTGTTTTTTGTAAAAACCCTTCTTAGATTTTCACTGTAACCATTATCATGTAATAATTGGATTGCTATTTCCTTCATTAAAATAGTATTTTCAGGAGTAACAAATTCATCGAAAAACTTGTCTTTATATTTATAAACTGATCCTTCTTGGTCTCCATATGGATATATCTTAAGTCTATACATCTGGATTTCTTCAACTCCAGTGTTTATGGCATTTTCTAAAACAGATATCCAGTTTTCAAGTGTTTGACCCGGATGTCCAAAGATAAATTCTATATTGGTTTGAAATTTAAATAGTTTTGAGTTTTCGATTGACTTATATGCAATTTCAGAACTATGAGATCGATTCATTTTAGTGAGAACAGAATCATCTAAAGATTGAACCCCTATCGTAAGTCTATCTACTCCAAAATCTTTTAATATTTTAAGTTTTTCTATTCCCTCATTACCGACTAAGGTTATAGGGTCAACATCGTAATTAAATTGTTGGGTATTACTGAGATTAAATATCTTTGTAAAGTAAGAAAGAAATCTATGCAATTGCTTTGGAGATAGATCTGTTGGTGTGCCACCGCCAATTAAAACTGATCTCGCTGAGATTTGTCCCTGATTTAAAAAATCTGTATACAGAAGCATTTCATGCTCCAATGCATCAAGATATTGATCTTTTTCAGTTTCATTTGCACTATATTTTGAAGGATAATGACAAAACCAGCATTTCTTTTTACAGAATGGTATATGCACATAAATATCATATACCCCGTATTCAAGCGGTGAATATGTATCAAAAAATGATTGCTGATTTACATTAGGATACATAGTAATCGGAGGATAATGTACCCCTGCTGGATAAAACTCACCGCTTAGAGGAATCAAACCAATTTTCTGTAATTCATTAAACTCATCAATTCTATATCTCGAAGATTCGATTAGTTTATTTGTATTCATTTTATCTGGTGCTATTATTTTGAAATAAATAACAAAAAATAATAAATATAAATATGTGTATAAAACAGAAAAAGGATACTACGATAATGGGCTGCTAAAAAATCATATTTGCTTTATTAACGATATCTATGAAATACTCACATTCTGGCATAACACGTATGGTTGAATATATTGGAAACAATAATTTTAAATTAGTAGGCGTTCCGTCATGGATTGTAACAGTATTCGCGCCATAATTTAATCCGGCTAATTGCCCACCTTTCATAACCTTTTCAAGTGAGCTTGTTGTTGGTAATAGACGCAAAGGATTCATTATTCGCATTATTGCCATCATATTCAAAGCAATATTAACATTACCTGGTTTGTAATTAGAAAATGCTGAATTTTCTGCGGGAATAAATACAGTTGTGCTATTCATTTTTAAATCAAGTTTATGAATCAAAAGGAGATCTTCTACAATATCATCGAGAGACTGTCCAGGAATACCTGTAATATTACCGCTTCCAACATTAAAGCCAAGGCTTATCAAGTCATTAATACAGTTTAATCTGCGTGATAAAGTGTCCCCTGGTTTTATATATGAAAACAATTTTTCATTACTTGTTTCAAATTTTAATATATACCTATCAGCTCCAGCAGATTTTAATTGATTATATTGTTGGTAACTGAGACTTCCAATGCAAAGAATAATAATAATATCAGGGTATAATTGTTTAAGTTCATATACTGTATTTGCAATCTTACCAATAAAAATATCTGAACTATTTTCACCTGATTGTAATAAAATAAAGCGTCTTCCTAATTTATATATATATTCTACGATATTTGTTATTTCATCTTTTGTTAATTCATAATGTTTCAATAATTTATTTCTTCCCATATTACAGTACATACAATTTTGACTGCATATGTTTGATATTTCAATAACGCTTCTTACTTCAACCTTCTTGTTTGGAAAAAATTTATCTCTTGTGTCTCTTGCTAATTCACCTAACTCAGCAGATTCAGTGCCGTTTAGAAGAAGTGCTGATCTAAGGTTATGTTGACTAAAATCGCCATTGATTAAGCTTTCAATTATATTTGTACTCATAATAATTTTAAATAATATCTGATAAAATTGCAAGAGTAAAAATTATTCGTTTCTAAGTGCATCTATAGGATTAAGTCTCGATGCTTTTAAAGCAGGGTAATATCCGAAAAAAATGCCAACAATTCCTGCAAATATAAATGATATCAATATTGAGTTAAATGAAATTAACGCATAAAAAGAAGAAAAGCTGTTTAACAGTATTGTTACAATAAATGCAATTAAAACACCTAAAATACCTCCAAATAAACTTAAAACTATTGCTTCAGATACAAACTGTATAAGAATATCAGATGATCTTGCTCCGACAGCTATTCTAATACCGATTTCCTTTGTTCTTTCTGTTACTGAAACGAGCATTATATTCATAATTCCAATCCCACCGACAAGCAAGGATATACTTCCAATAGAAGCAAGAAGTAACGTCATAACTTTAGAAGTTTGAGTTACTGTGTCTGTAATTTCTGTTTGATTATGTATAGTAAAATCATTTTCCTTTGAGTCCGACAAGTTGTGAGATTCTCTCAGAATTGTAGTCAACTGACTTTTACCTGCACTTAAATCATTTGTTGTTGATGAACTGGCGTTTATCATATCTATATACCTGTCACCTTTCAACCTATATAAGACTGTCGTCCATGGAGCAAGAATTATATCATCTTGATCTTGTCCTACTTGACTCTGTCCTTTTTCTTTTAAGACACCAATAACAACAAACGGAATATTTCTAATTCTTATTTTTTTACCTGTTGGATTATCATCAGAAAATAGTTTGTAAGCTACAGTTTTTCCTAATAATGCAACTTTCTTTCTTCCTTTTATATCTTGATTTGTAAAAAATGTACCATATTCTAATTCGGTATTTTTTATTGAAAAATAATCAATAGAAACTCCATTTATCTCACTGTTCCAGTTCTTTCCTCCCCCTATTATTTGACCACCAGATCTGACAACAGGTGAAACCAAACTTATTAATGAAGCTCTGGATTTTATTTCATCAACATCATGTATTGTAAATCTATTCAAACTTCCAGCGCCCATATTTACACCACCTGTATTACTGGATCCTGGAAATACTATGAGTAAATTTGTGCCAAGTGTATTTATTTGATCCTCTATCAAAGCTTGTGACCCTTTTCCTATTGCAGAAAGAATAATAACTGAACTTACACCTATTATAATTCCGAGGGAAGTTAATAGACTTCTCATTCTATTTCTTTGAATGCTGCTTAATGCAAATTTCAGTATATCAATAAGAAGTGTAAAATGCATTATTTCACATTTAAATAATAAAAATCTATGATGCAATCAAACCATCGATCATATACAATACTCTACTGGCATATTTTGCAATTTGTGGATCATGTGTTACCAGCAATATTGTGATATTTTGTTTATTCAAATCAAGAAATAGTTTCATAATATCTGTTGATGTAATTGAGTCGAGGTTGCCTGTCGGTTCATCTGCTAGTAATATTGATGGATTGTTAACTAATGCGCGTGCTATTGCTACACGTTGTTGTTGTCCTCCAGATAATTGCTGTGGTTTATGATATACTCTGTCTTCAAGACCAACACGTTTTAAGGCATTAAATGCAATCTCTTTATAATCAATTTTGTTTTTATTTCTATTATATATTAATGGTAATTCAACATTTTCAAGTGCGGATGACCTTGAAAGTAGGTTAAATGATTGAAATACAAAGCCTATTCGTGTATTTCTTATATCAGCAGTTTCATTTTTATTTAAACTCATCACTGAAATGCCATCCAAAAAATATTCACCTGAATTTGCTTTATCCAAACACCCTATAATATTCATTAATGTTGACTTTCCCGACCCTGATGATCCCATAATTGCTATAATTTCTCCTTTTGTAACAGTTAAGTTGATGCCTCTTAACGCTGGGATTACTATATCACCAATGATATAATCTTTTGTCAGATCAGTCATCTGAATTGCACATTGTGCCATTGAATAATATTTATTATGGCTATGAAAAGTATATCAAGATAATTATCAAGTATTAGCCTGGAGGTGGACCTCCTCCGCCAGGAGCAGAATTTGATGGCCCCATTATTTGATTTGATTTCTTCCCGGATGCTTCTTTAGCTTTGGTGTTTTCTTGTTCTTTAACTGATGTTATAACATCCATTCCTTGTTTAAGATATTTCGCATTAATGATTTCAACATTTTTAACATCCGACGCTCCTGTAATAACTTTCTCCATTGTTAGCTCTCCATTTTTATCAAGAAACCAGATATTTGCCTCTTTATTTGAGTTATTCATATCTTTTTTATTAAAAAATGGAATTACATTTCGTCCATTTCGTTCATTATATACTAACAGTAATTCTTTTGATGGATTAAACCGGATAGCAGATATTGGGACCATTAATACATTCTTCTTTTCACCAACTATAAAATCTATAGTTGCTGTCATACCAGGTAATAGAAGATGTTTTTTATTAGCAGTATCAATAACCACGATATAAGTAACAACATTTTGAACCATTTTTGGCTTCATTCTTAATTCCCGTACTATTCCCCAAAATGTACTGTCTGGGTAGGCATTTACTGTAAATCTTCCTTTCTGACCAACTTTTATAGAGCCTATATCGCTTTCATCAACTGAAACCAATATTTCCATTTTGTTTAAATCCTTTGCGATCACATACAATACTGGAGTCATAAAATTAGCCGCAATAGTTTGCCCCTCTTCAACATTTCTATCTATTACCACTCCATTGATTGGAGATCTGATATATGCATAAGCAATTGTTGCTCTTGATTTATCTAATTTTGAACGTTCAGCTTTATAGTCTGAACTGTCGATCATATAATTTGTTTTATAATTAAGGTATTCTCTGTTTGATATTAGTTTTTTATTATATAAAATTGTTGCATTATTAAATTCTTTCCTTGATAAAATAAGTTTGTTTTTTATTCTTTCAGTCAATGCTTTAATTTCGGAATATTCTTTTGACAAAATCACTGTATCTAATATACCCATGACTTTATTCGTAAAAACAGAGTCATTATAATCAGCATATAACTTGTTTATCGTACCTGATATACGACTGCCAACCTCTACTGTTCCTTTTGCATTAATAATTCCTGTACAGGTGACTGTATTTTCAATATTACCGAATTTAATTTTTTCTTGAATAAACTCATCTTTTCTACCCTTTCCTTTTAATAGAAATGCAATTATTGCTAACAAAAGAAGAATTACTGTATATGTTATAAATTTAAAATTGGCTTTTAATAAATTATTCATTGGCCTTTTCTATATTTATTTTAATGAGCATGTCATCTTTATATTTAAAATATTTATTTCCATTTTAGTCGGTTTAAATTGACTGTTTTCTGGAGGGACTTTTCCATTGCTTCTGTCTTCTTTTGGTATGCCATATTTATCCTTTAAAGATTTGTAGTCTATATTTGGAGTTTTTAATGATATGTTAACTGTACTTATTTTTTTTGTAAAATATTTTAACGGTACCTTGATTTTATATTCTAATCGTTGTGGTTCATTGGTTATGTTTGCATATATACCCTTTTCATTATCTTTATTCAAAATAGTTCTATTGCCATTATTATCTATAAATATCAAATGACTTGTTCTTTTATTTAATCTTCTTTCCATTTCTTCTTTTTGATTTTCTTCAACTCTTTGTTCGTCAATATTTGGAGGTGGTGGTGGAATTATTCTGATAATGGGATATTCAATACCGACAATATTCTTTCTTGTATTTTCATCTTCTATATTTAAAATCATACCAAAATTTAATATTTGCATTTGGAATGACCTGTCATCTGTACTTAAGTAAATATTTAGGTATATGTTATCACTATAACATCCCGCCTCTATTTTATCTCCTTCATAATATCTGAGAGACAATTTTCTGCTATTATAATCTTTAAAAAAAGTATTATTGTCCTCATTTATTGCAGCATAAAGATCTATATTAGATGTTAAAATAAAAAAAATGATGATTATAAATTTAAATATTAATCTTTGCATCAACAATATTTTAAAAACACATGTTTGTGAAAGAGTAAAAAAAACGTAAAAAAAGTTGTTGTCTTGAAGAATAAATATCAATATAAGTTTTAAATTATACAATAAAATAACGTTATTCATAATGAATTCAACAATTCATCATGTTATATTTAGCAGTTTAAATGTCTGTTGGATCAGTCTAAGATATTCAAAAACAATAATATAGCTATGTATTGTGCCAATAAGTATTAAGCTCGAAAGCTTATAATACATTATCAATCGACTTTGTTTTGATCATCTTCTCTCAAGTTATCTTGTTGAAATAGAGTTATTTTGCCATTCGACTACTACTATTCCCAAATAAGTATGCTAATCTGATTTCCTATCCTGTATCCTCCATATGATACCTTCAATCATCACGATTAGTTCATAGTCAATTATTATTTTAAGTATTTACTGCAATTTGAATACTGGATTTCAATAAATCTTCTGGAACAAAGATGTTTGTGTCTTGTTTCTCTTTCATTGAATATGTATATTAACAATCGTGAAAAAATTATTTTAAAGTCTTGCTGGTCATCAAGAAAGGCTGAGGGAATAGACCCTGTGACGCCTTGACAACCGATCCTGTTGTAAAAGAGGGACACGGTGCCACATTCTACTTCTGCGCTCTATGCATCTGTCTTGTACGGATGAAGCTGAAGAACGATGAGTGAAAAAGAGTGTATAATAAGTATCTCTTTTCAAAACAGGTATGCTGCTATAGGCACTCCCATAAGAAACAGAGTTATGATACTAAACCTCTTCCAGGCTCATAAGGGAAGGGGTTTTTTGTTTTTGTTTTTTTAAATAATTAATCGAGGTATCAATGAGTTTTCAAACTGACACTATTCACGCCGGCGTAGGGCCTGACAAGGCATACGGTGCCATCATGACTCCGATTTACCAATCCTCAACCTTTGTATTCGAAGATATCGGTAAGCATCGCGGGTTTGATTATACGCGAAGCGGCAACCCGACACGTAAGGCGCTTGAAGACAGTCTCTGTGCACTTGAAGGATGTTCCTCAGCTGTCGCTGTAACAACAGGAATGGCTGCAATTACTTCGACATTGAACCTTTTTCGTTCAGGTGACGAGATTATCTGCACTGACGACTGTTATGGTGGCACCTCAAGACTTATGAAGACCGTTGAAGAGCATTTCGGTATCAAGGTACATTTTGTCAACCTGCAGGATGCAAACAATCTTGTTTCTTATGTTAATGCCTATACGAAAGCAGTATGGGTTGAAACACCATCTAATCCTCTTTTGAACCTTGTTGATATTCCTGCAGTTTCAGCACTCGCAAAAGAGAGAGGCCTTTTAACCATTGTAGATAATACCTTTCTTTCTCCTTACGGCCAGAAGCCATTTGAGCTTGGGGCTGACATTGTAGTTCATTCCACCACCAAGTATCTCAACGGCCACTCTGATGTTGTTGGCGGAGCAGTATTGTCAAACAGTGACGATCTCGACGTCAGGCTTAAGTTTCTTGTCAACTGCCTTGGAACCTGCGCCCAGCCATTTGATTGCTGGTTGGTGCTTCGCGGTATCAAGACCCTTGTTGTACGTATGCGTGAGCATGAGCGCAATGCATTTGCAGTTGCCGAATACCTGCAGAAGCATCCAAAAGTAAAGAGAGTATTTTACCCGGGCCTGACAACCCATCCACAGCATGAGCTTGCAAAAAAACAGCAACGCAGTTTCGGTGGAATGGTCTCCTTTGAGCTTGACGGACCGATTGAGGAGCTCTACAGAGTTCTGAAGGCTACAAAGCTTTTTGCACTTGCAGAAAGTCTTGGTGGAGTGGAATCCTTGATTGAGCATCCAGCAACCATGAGTCATGCTTCAATGGACAGCGAACACCGCTTAGCAGCAGGGATAACCGATTCCATTATAAGGCTCTCTGTAGGCATTGAGGATCGCGACGATCTTATTGCTGATCTACAAAGTGCGCTCGGCTGATTAGTATTTAATATTGATAGATGTGTGATCTTTGAGCTGGTTCTGTACATTAAAGCATGACTAACAATAACCGTGGCAGTTTATAAGCATACAGTTTATAAGCTGCCTGATTGGAACCACAGCAGCAGATCATGTTCTCTTTATTTACCCATACGGCTTCTCTCTCCGGGAGCCCGTCTTTACCCTATACGCTCAAAATAAGTTCAAGGGCGAAAAGTCCCCGTTTAAAAATGATGCCCCATGGCGGTCTTGTGGTTGTGCTTCCAAAGGGCTTTAATAAAAAGCATCTTCCCGCTCTTCTTCTTCGACACGAAACGTGGATCAAAAAGGCCACGGAACTGATTGAAAAGCATCGGCCTGAACCTGTTCCCTTAACAGCAGGCGGACTCCCATTAACTATTGTATTTCCTCAATTCACAGAAGAGTGGAGCGTGGTATACAATAATAAAGGCAGGAGAGTGGTTGAACTGGATGATCACCATGGAAAAAGGCTGCTTCTTTCAGCTGACATGGCCGATGCTGATCTCTGCCGTCACCAGTTACTCTTCTGGTTGAAGCGTCAGGCCCGAAAGCACCTTATTCCTGCTTTGGAGAACCTTGCCGCAGCACATGATTTCAAATATGCCGACTCAATGGTTCGCCTGCAACATGCCCGCTGGGGGAGTTGTTCCTCCCGTGGAATGATAACATTGAACACAAAGCTTCTTTTTTTACCGGACTACCTTGTGCGCTACATTATGATTCATGAGCTGTGCCATACTGTTCACATGAACCATTCAAAAGATTTCTGGGCATTGGTTTACAGGCACGATCCTCTTTGGCGCACCAATAATGTCGAGATGAGGAGTGCCTGGAAATATGTGCCGGCGTGGGTTTCCAATCAACTGTGAACTGTCACTGTTAATGCGGATGCTACAATATGGCAGGAATCGTTATATTGATTTCAAAGGTACCCTTAGCGATTTACTCCGCCCAAAAAGCCCTCTTTACGGCCGACAGATAATGAACTCCTGCCTTTTGCACGCTTTAAGCCCGATCTTTCCTCATATCAACAGGGAAAAATCAACCGAGGATGTTATCGGTGAAGAAGCGTGAAGAGAAGAACGTCTAAGGGCGTTCATGTGTTCTCATAATCAACAGTTACATAATTAGATATTCTATGCTATTCGAGTCATTAAACATCATTGATCCAATTTTAAAAGCAGTTCAGGAAGAAGGGTATACGACCCCGACACCGATACAGGCAGAAGCCATACCGATTATTTTACAGGGTAGTGATTTGCTTGGTTGTGCACAGACAGGTACAGGGAAGACGGCTGCTTTTGCCATTCCTATTCTGCAGCTTCTGAGCGCTTCTAAGGTAAATGAGAAAAAAAGGAAAATAAGGAGCCTCATCGTTACACCAACAAGAGAGCTGGCTATTCAGATCGGCGACAGTTTTAAAGCCTATGGACGTCATACAGGACTAACCAATACAGTGATTTTTGGCGGAGTTAATCAAAATCCGCAAGCCTCTTCATTGCTTCGTGGCGTTGACATAGTTGTTGCAACCCCGGGCAGGCTTTTAGATCTCTTGAATCAGGGTCATCTGAATTTACGTGATGTTGAGATACTTGTCCTTGACGAAGCAGATCGTATGCTCGACATGGGTTTTATTCACGATGTCAAAAAGATCCTGTCAGAACTACCAAAAAAGAAGCAGTCACTCTTTTTTTCTGCTACCATGCCGTCTGAAATTGTCAAACTTGCCGCATCAATATTGCATAATCCTTCCCAGGTTTCGGTCACTCCGGTTTCATCTACGGTAGAAATTATTAATCAATATGTTTATTTTGTCGACAAGGGAAACAAAAATGCCTTGTTGGTCGATATTTTAAAAGACCCAAATATCAAAACCGCTCTGGTTTTTACACGAACAAAGCATGGTGCCGATAAAGTGGTGAAAATTCTGCAGAAGCACCATATCACAGCAGAGGCGATACATGGCAACAAAGCGCAAAATGCACGCCAACGGGCATTAAAAAATTTTAAGGCACAACAGACCCGTGTTCTTGTGGCCACCGATATTGCGGCACGCGGAATAGATGTTGACGATCTGGAATATGTGATCAATTTTGAGCTGCCTAATATTGCCGAAACATATGTACATCGTATTGGCCGAACAGGAAGAGCCGGAGCAAAAGGAACCGCATTCTCTTTTTGTGACGCCGAAGAAAAAGAGTACCTGCGCGACATTGAAAAGCTGATTGCGAAAAAAATTCCTGTTATCGACACTCACTCTTTTCCATTACTCGATCATCATCCAGTGAAAGTACCCAAACAGCAAGGACGAGGAAATTCAGGTCACCCTGCGCCCAAACCTCATACCAGGAACGCTCCGAAAAGGTGGTCAGACAAGCCGAGAGCTGCCCGATAGTCGATTTGTTTTTACGTTGTTAATTCAAGTGTCTCATTCAACGCTAAAGCATAGCCCATGCATATAGGTATTCCTCTCGAAATCAAGTCCGGAGAGAACAGGGTTTCCTGTACTCCCTCCGGAGTCCGTCATCTTGTTGCTGCAGGTCACAGGGTGGTTGTTGAGGCCGGTGCTGGTGTAGGCAGTGGATTCAGCGACGATAAGTATCGACGCGCCGGGGCTGTCGTGACCTCTTCAGCCGAAAAAGTATGGAAGAGCGATCTTGTCGTAAAGGTTAAAGAGCCTCTTGAGCTGGAATACCGATTCTTTCGTGAAGAGCTTATGCTGTTCACCTTTTTGCATCTTGCCGGAGTGCCTGAGCTGACGGACAAATTGCTTGAATCAGGCGTAACTGCTCTCGGTTATGAGACCGTTCAGGATGGTGGTCGCCTTCCGTTACTTGCGCCTATGAGTGAAATTGCCGGAAAAATGAGCGTTCTGATGGGAGCTTTTTATCTTGCTCATCATCATGGAGGAAAAGGTAAGCTGTTGGGTGGAGTTCCAGGTGTTCTGCCGGGAAAAGTGACCATCCTTGGTGGTGGGTCAGCTGGAATGCATGCCGCAAAAGAAGCGGCAGCACTTGGTGCGGATGTGACTGTTCTTGAAATAAGTCAGGAAAAAATGCGTTTTCTTGAGTCAGCACTGCCATCTCAGGTTCATACTCTTTATTCGACCGAGCTGCACATTGAAGAACAGCTCGAAACGACCGATTTGCTTATCGGAGCGGTACTTGTTCCCGGTGCTGTCGCGCCCAAGCTTGTCACCCGCTCAATGCTGCGAAATATGAAGCAGGGAGCAGTTCTTGTCGATATAGCAGTTGATCAGGGAGGATGTATGGAATCCTGCAGACCGACAACCCATGAAAAGCCGGTTTTTATTGAAGAGGGGATCGTTCATTATTGTGTGGCAAATATGCCGGCCGCATATCCTCAAACCTCAACAGAAGCTCTGACCGGAGTGACACTGCCCTATATAAGAAGAATTGCCGATTTCGGACTCGAAAGTGCCATGGTCATGATGCCAGGTCTCTCAAGTGGTCTGAACGTCTGGAAAGGCACTATTACACACGAAGCTCTTGCAAAATCACTGGGGAAGCCCTACCGCGAAAATCCCTTTGCCTGAAGAGATCTTTTTTATTCTAACCACCAGCTTTATTTATAAAAAGGAGTTTAAAATGGAACCAGTCCTTAATAAACCAGATATTGTTCAAACCAACTCTTTGCCGGATAATTACTTCCGGTTCCATCTTCCGCATATTCATCTTGGCTCTGTTTTCGGCGACGATTGGTTCTCTCTCAAAGCCGAGGCTTTTGCCCGTTTTTTTGGAACACCTGTTTTTCTCATAGGACAGACACTCATCGTTGCCATCTGGATTGGCTTGAATGCCTTTGGACTAACCAGGTTTGATGTTTATCCCTTCATCCTTCTTAATCTTGCCTTCAGTCTTCAGGCTGCTTATGCTGCTCCACTGATTCTGCTCGCACAAACACGACAGGCCGATCGCGACAAGGTACATGCAGATGCAGACGCACAGCATCGTGAAGCTCTTGCCTTGGCGAGTGAACAGCGCCAGACCTATGCAGTACACCAGTCTGAACAGCTGCTAATATTGCTTCAGCAGAATACACAGCTGACCGAACTCGTAAAAGAGCTAAGCCAACGTATTGAGGCACTCACCAGTGATATGCACAGCAAAGTCATTCAAGACAAAACGAAAAGTTAAATTTCAATAAGCTTTCGCAGGAAATCTGGAATTTGTATATCCAACCTGCTTTCGAACCGGATACTCTTTTCCGTTCTTGTCAGTTTCGGGTGTATCCTTACGCTTTTTTCCCCGATCCGTGCATTGATTAACCGCAGGGTTCCCAGGTTCAGCGAAACTTAAACCTCCTTGAACAGAATTCGTATTATGCTTATGTTAAGTTACTCAACTTTATTTCTCTATCCGTAAACTTTTCAAGCGATTCCTATGCTCAAAAAAATTCTTATATCCATTGTTTGCTCAATGCTGTTTTTCAGTATGGCGAAAGCACTCACGCCTGCAGAAATTCAAGCATATCGACTTGCCGCCGATAAAGGCGATGCTGCTGCTCAATCAAATCTCGGTATGCTCTATGAAAAGGGGCTTGGGGTCAGGCAGGATTATGCTGAAGCCGTAAAATGGTATCACCTTGCTGCCGACAAGGGAAATGTTTCAGCGCTATACAATCTCGGTATGTTGCACGCCTATGGAAAAGGTGTTCAGCAGGATTATGTTGAAGCAGCCAAATGGTTTCAGCTTGCAGCCGACAAAGGAGATGCAGCTGCTCAGTCAAATCTTGGGAAGCTGTACGAAAAGGGCAAGGGAGTAAGGCAGGACTATACTGAAGCAGTAAAATGGTATCGTCTTGCGGCCGACCAGGGGTATGCGGCAGCTCAGTTTATACTTGGCTCTTTCTATGCGAACGGTAAAGGTGTCAGACAGGATAAAAGTGTTGCAAAAGAGTGGTATGGGAAATCCTGTGACAATGGAATTCAGGATGGTTGCGACAAATATCGTGAGCTAAAAGAGAAAGGCTTTTAAGGTCATGCAGTAAGCAGTTTAAAACCGGTTTTAGGATCAAGCCTGCGAGTTGCCTTATTGTCCAGCAATTCGGTTAGGATGACTTCCATCACTTGCCATACCGTAACACCAGTCCGAATGCAGCCGGTGACAGTGTTTTCCTCTCTGCCGCATGCCATATGCATGTGAAGAACAGGATTTCCTTCATCATCTGGAAAAATAGTCCCTGTACCGGTAACTTCATGCGCATCGTAAAGCTCATGAGCCATGGGCATCACAGGATATACTCTGCTTTCCGCAGGCCCGACAACAAGCCGGCTGCCTTTGTCAGCACTACCGATTACCAGAAGCGAAGCCCGTTCTATACCGTGATCTTTTACAAAATCTTCAAGCTGCTTGTGAACCGTTTCACCATCTTCAAGTCTTATAACAAAGATCCTGCCTTGTTTAGCTTCTGAATATTGCATCACCTATGCTAGAAAGAAAATCCTCAGTTTTCGAAAAATTCTATTTGCAGATTTTCATCAGGTTGCTCAGTGACATTGAACAGCCCTTTTTTAATGATCGAAAGACCTTTTTTGTCTCCGGCGGGTATGATACTCTGTTCCACGTTATCTGCCTCTTTTTTCGGGCAGTTCTTATTGAAAAAGAGGTTCAAAATTAAGCCTGTATTATCAAACTGAAGAAGAAAACCGTTATGATTCACAAAAACCAGATCGTCATAAGCATAGGTTACTTCATGCCCGAGCTCTTCAAGAAGCTGCATAACTGTTCCAAGAGGACGTACTGTTGATTCCATAGTTCAATGCTCCTTATTTATACATGTTGTATTGTCGATATGTGGACATGAATTCAGATCGTGCATTCCGGACTTTTCTGCAATAGTATCAGCGTCCTTAACTGGCGACAGGTTGATCATCTGTTGCAGTAACGATGTATCGAATCCTTGAATGCATTGGTTGCCGATTTTTAACAGAGGCCGCTTGATCAGCAACGGTTCCTTGATCATTATCTCCAGAGCCTCTTCTTTTGAAAATTCAAAAGGATTTATAAGGCCCGATTTTATTGCTGGAGTAGCTGGATTAAAGCATTCAGCAATCGGTTTTTCCCCCAGAAAGTGACCAAGCTCCTCTGTTGTCCATTGGTGAACCAGCAGATTGATCGGTTCAACAATGTGTCCTGACAGCTCAAGAATTTTCTTTTGCCGAATATTATTCTGGCAGCCCGGTTTTTCGTAAAAGAGAATAGTTGCCATAATTCCTGTACCTGAAGTTCAAAATCACTCCTTAGTTATTATATTAAGGAAAAAGTTTTCAATAATCTAAAATAATAAGTATAATATTTTAATTAGTGATATAAAATAAGGTGATAAGGCGCATTCTTAACAATAAGGAACTGAAATATGTCAGAAAGCAACCAGCAGGCGTGGGAAAAAGTTCTTGAATATTCATCAGTTCCATTGCATGGAACCATGTCAAGAAAAATCCGGAAAGGAGTAAAGTTACAGATCAACGAAGGGAAAATCTATGAAGATGCCGTGCTCTTTATCAGCGATCTATTTTTAAGGATAACTGAGGAGTCAAAGGATGGTACCAGTGTCAATACCTATTATGACATGAAAGCTGTTGCAAGCATTCGCACCTACAGCAGCAAAGAGCAGTAATCTTTATTAAGTTACCGGTTATGCCTTTTCACGCTCAACTGTCGGCACAAAGTTGAGCTGCCGGCCGAGCTTTGGTTGGCCGAGAATTTCTCTTGCATGGTCAAGAGCATCATCAATATTGCCGAAAATATTCTCTTCACCGATATCATCGTATAATCCGTACTGCTGAAGAGCAAATAAAGGTTGGGCATGCACGCCCGATAAAATCAGCCTGGTTTCCGCTTTTATGCAATCTTTGAGAAGGTCTCTCATCATATTTAAACCAGTTGCATCAATAGAAAGCACATTTCGCATTCTGATGATGCGGATTTTTGGTGCTTTTTCAACTATATGCATAGCTTCTCTGAACTTGCTTGCTGCACCAAAGAAAAATGGCCCGTTAAATTCAAAGACCTCAACGCCATCCGGCACTTTTCTTGTAACAATAGTGTTTGGATCTTCCTCCTCATCACTGTCTTTCAAATCCTTTGTAATAACACCGACATTTGAAAGCTGGGCCATCCTCTGCATAAAAAGAACGACGGAGAGCAGCATGCCGATCTCTATGGCGAGAGTTAAATCAAAGACAACAGTGAGGCCGAATGTAGTCAGAAGGACAATAATATCGCTCTTCGGGCTTTTCAGGAGCTCCTGGAACACCTTGATTTCGCTCATGTGCCAGGCAACAATAATAAGGATTGCAGCCAGAGCTGGCATGGGGATAAGCTTTGCCCACTTGCCGAACAACAGCATGATAAAGAGAAGTGTTATGGCGTGAACCATACCAGCAATCGGTGTCTTTCCTCCGTTTTTGACATTGGTCGCCGTTCTTGCGATTGCTCCGGTAACAGGAATACCCCCGAAAATTGGGGTAATGATATTTGCAACTCCCTGCGCAATCAACTCCATATTTGATTTATGCCTGCTTCCGATCATGCCATCAGCTACAACAGCTGACAGCAGTGCTTCAATTGCGCCAAGCAAAGCAATGGTGGTAGCCGGCAGAATAAGTTGCCTGATAGTGGCAAAATCAAAGAAGGGAAGTGAAGGCGGCGGAATCATGGAAGGGATTTCACCGAAACGTGATTCAATAGTCGCTACATGAAGGTGAAAATATTGAACAGTCACTGTTGTTGCAATAATAGCTATAAGTGAACTGGGGATTTTTCTGGAAATTTTCGGCCAGAATATGATAATTATAAGCGCAAGCATACCGATCATGAAACTTGAAAGGTCAAGTGTCGTCAGGTTACGGCCATAGGCAGTCCACTTGCCGATAAAATCCACAGGTACATTTGCGATGTTCAGCCCGAAAAAATCTTTGATCTGACTGGAAAAAATAATGACAGCAATACCGCTGGTGAACCCGACAATAACCGGATAAGGAATAAACTTGATCAGTGACCCGAACTGGGCAAAGCCCATCATGATGAGGATAACTCCAGACATGATTGTGGCCAGCATCAAACCGTTAACACCGTATTGCTGAACAATCCCATATAGAATCACAATAAAGGCACCCGTTGGGCCACCTATCTGGACTCGGCTTCCTCCTAAAAAAGAGACAAGAAATCCTCCGATAACGGCACTTATAAGGCCCTTTTCAGGAGATACACCTGATGCTATTGCAAACGCGATTGCCAATGGCAAAGCCACAATGCCCACCATAAGCCCTGCAGCGATATCCTTCATTATCCGGTCAGAGGTGAGCTCCGGTAAAATTGAAAATAATTTTGGTTTAAACATCTATATGTCTTGGAAAAAGAAAATGAACAGTTAGCCTTGTGCAGGCATTGGTTTCTATATATTATATTTTCTTCCTATATCCCAGCGGCTCAACTATTATAGGCAGGTTCTTTTAAATATTCATGGAAATTTGTTTCTCCATTGCGTACTTTATCGCAACGCAGGGAACATTGAAACTATACATAGTTAATGAGCATACGAGTCGATCAACAAAAACCGGAGAAACTCTTCAGCGCACTTTATATGGTGTTGCTTATGATGCTTGTTGCACCGCTCTCCATGGCTGAAGTTCCGGGAAACTGGATTTACGAAAAGATAACGGTCGATGCGTTTCAGAAAGAGCTCTATAGCGCTACAACAAGGAGCTGCAACTCAATAAAATTATCATTTCCCTATACTGGACTAAATCACGGATTGATAATGATAAGAAAGTTTAAAGACGCTGAACCTGAAGCACTCTTTGCGGTTGATAAGGGACAGCTTTTCACCGGAGAAAACATTCGTGTCAAATTTGATGATGGAAATGCAGAATGGATTAAGGTATATGCTCCAAGTGATCGCAGGACAGACTTGTTATTCATTGCTGACCCGATTAATTTCATCAATCAGATCAAAAACGCAAAAAAGCTGACAGTCGCAGTTCAATTTGCTCCAGGCGGAGAAAAGGTTTTTAATTTTAACCTTGATGGATTGGATTTGGCAAGAGTCGGATTATAGTTCTCTTATACTACTTTTTCTAATGATAGTGCACCATATAACCAATTGATATGAACTCCTCCGATTCCCTGCAGCAGCCCCTCTCTATGGAAGAGTTTGGCCACCTTGAAAATTTATTTTTCTCAGACTCAATGCCGGAAGAGTCCTTCTCTTCATTGGAAATGCTTGACGGTTATATGACAGCATTGATTGTTGGCCCCGAAGAGATCCATCCCGATATCTGGATACCCTTTATCTGGAATCAGGAAAAAAGTGATGAGTCTTTTTTTACCTCGGAAGCAGAAGCAAAAATAATCAAGGAGCTGCTTATCCGACATATGAACACTATAGCGGTACAATTCCGTAGTGATCCCAATGGATTTATACCGCCGTTTGAAAAAGTGAGGTATCCTCATGCACAGCAAAAGGAACTTGCTGTTGAAAACTGGGCTCTTGGTTTTACAATGGGGATTCAGCTGATACATGAATCATGGAAACCACTTTTTTCTAATGAGGAAACCGGCATGTTGGCCATGCCGATGTTAATTCTCAGTAAAATTACAGATGATTACAAAGCCCTGAAGAAGAAAGAAATTACCGACATGCGCCAACTGCTGCCCGATTTTGTGATCAGAATATATGACTATTGGCAGCAGAAAAAATCGTAACGATTACTGAATAATCAGTTTGATACTGAATAATTCATCAAGCAAAAAAAAGGGTAAAAAATTTTCAGCCAGTCAGCCGATATTCTGCAGATTGCAAAACATCTTCTTGCTTCGCAGGCCGGTGCCAATTGCCGTTTTCCCGTTTATTTTGCCTGAATGCAAAATTATAGGTGTGGTCATCTCAATTATGAGCTGCCGCGGAGGTGATTGAACAAAAAAATTATTGTGTTATTTGTTCTTGAACCCTATATAAATCGATACGTTCGCCCCTGGCTTCAACATCTTTTACCCATTTTGGTTTTGGCCCTCTGCCTCCCCAATATTCATGTTCACTTTTTCTGTATTTTATGGAAGTTGGAGTATTGGGAGTAGCTTTAAAACCTCTTTTCTTTTCTGCAATTTCTTCAATACTAATATTGTAAGCAAAGAGTTTTGATGTAATATCTGCGATTGCAGCTTGTTTTTCAAGTTTAAAGATTTCCTCCGCATCTCTTTGAAGTTGAGCTATTTGAGCTTTGATTTCTGAAAGTTTTGACATGATTCTTCTCCTCTTTATTATGTTAATCTCTATCAAGATTCCCGGGTAAAGTTTTGCAGTGAAAAGCACCAGTCCGATCAGCACTAAGAGTTGTATCAGCAGATCTGCTCTTGTTCCGAAGGTACTGCTTCCTTCTTAAATCATCAAAGCTCTCAGGATATCCACCTATAAGTCAGCGGATTGATATGGACAATTATTTTGAGTCAACGATACTCCCTGTTGCAGAATTCGTCGATACTGTTGCAGAAGTTTCAGTCGCGTAGTACATTGCTTTTGTAAATCCAAAAAAACGGATTCTATAACCTTTTCTATATTAAATATTTAACAAGATAAATTACATTTATGTCTACAACAAATGAAAATCTGAAAGAAGCTTTTGCCGGCGAAAGTCAGGCAAATCAGAAATACCTTGCTTTTGCAAAGGAAGCAGAAAAAGCAGGGTTTAGCAATATTGCAAAGCTGTTTCGAACAACAGCCCAGGCAGAATCGATCCATGCCGAGGGACATTTTGCTGCTCTTGGAGGTATAGGGTCAACTGCTGATAATTTACAGGCTGCTATTGGCGGCGAAACGTTTGAGCATACAGAAATGTATCCCCCGATGCTTGAACAGGCTGAAGCTGATAATCATTCTGCAAAAAAGATGTTTGCTTTTGCACTCAAGGCTGAGCGGCAGCATGCTGAACTCTATAAGCAGGCACTGGAAGCGGTTCGTAGCGGTAAGGATATTACGGCAACTGAAGTGTGGCTTTGTCCATTCTGCGGTCATATTGAACTGGGTAAACCCCCGGAAATCTGCCCGATTTGCAACGCTAAAGCATCTCAATTCGTAGAGGTCTAAGAGCACGTAAAAAAGAGTGAAAAAGGAGCGGTTCATTTGAACCGCTTTTTTTTAATATTTCGAAATTTATTGTCTATTCCGCGATATGCTTTTTGGTTAAAAGCAGAATTACAGCCCCTGCAAGGTCAACCGGCATCCAGAACTCCTTAGCCATATTGATTTCCATAATTGGATTATACAGTAAAGCAAACAGCGTATATACAAGAGGGAGTAAAAACATTTTTTTTCCAAAATTTTTATAAGCTCCCCAGGCAAATGTACCTGCAACGACGATTTTTAAAAAGCTGTAAAATTCAAAAGGGAGCGGGAATATGGCGATAAAGAGAAAAAGTGCCGTAATGTATATAACTTGAACAGGCATAACATCTCCATGGCTTACCTCTACGTTATGAGAGCGGTCAGAAAAAATCTTAGTAATAAAAAAAACGCCAGACAAAACATGAGTTCTGTCTGGCTTTGAGAAAAAATGCTGAAAAGCTAAAGCTTAGTAACGCTCTCTTCTTGCCGGCCGTTCTTCGCGGGGCTTTGCCTCGTTTACTTTTACAGTGCGGCCGTTCAAATCTTTTTCATTCAATGATTCGATGGCTTCACGGGCTTCGGTGTCGTTAGGCATGTCAACAAAGCCAAACCCTTTGGAGCGGCCTGAAAATTTGTCGTTTATGATGCTTGCGCTCTCAACCTGTCCAAATTCGGAAAAGGCATTACGAAGATCATCCTCAGTAACACTGTAAGCCAAATTGCCAATGTAAATATTCATTATGAGTCTAAGTATGCAGGTGCATTGATAGATAGAAATACCGTCAAGTAACCAAGGCACAAATTACTTGAATAGGGATCAATCAACCATTGACTGATTTCTGTACAAAGTTTAACGTAATTTATGATCATTTTCAAAAATAAAAATGCGTGCTATCATTAATTCATACCATGGCCTCAATGCCATAAGCTGTGTTTAATGACAAGCATGTTCCTTCACTGAAAAAAAGGACTTTTCTGTATGTTTTTATTTCTTTATAAAGATAGATACAGTAAGGAAATAAAGAATCATTTCAATTAAAGCTATACGTTTAACTTTCTATTTAGCACTGTTATCTATGCATGAATTTGATTTTCTTGGTGATCTTGTGCTTATAGGCGCACTCGCCGTTGCCATCATTCTGGTTTTCCAGCAGTTGAAAATCCCGCCGGTTATCGGGTTGATTTTTACGGGTATTCTTATTGGCCCGTCAGGAATTGGCGCGGTCTACGACCAGAAACTTATTTCAACGCTTGCAGAACTTGGCGTGATACTGCTTTTGTTTACCATCGGCCTTGAGTTCTCACTTGATGATCTGAAAAAACTGCGAAACATTGTTCTGATTGGTGGTCTCGTTCAGATTCTTCTGACAGCTCTGACCATAAGCGCTCTTTCATACTCGTTCATGCTTGCCATAGGTCATGGTATTACTCTATCAGCGGCACTGTTTCTTGGGTTTACTTTCTCGGTAAGCAGCACGGCAATTTGTCTGAAAATTCTCAACGACCGCGAAGAGCTCGCTTTGCCACATGGTCGAATTGCATTAGGAATCCTGATTTTTCAGGATATCGCAATTGTCCCCTTGCTGATCGGTATTAATGTATTGAATCCCGAAACCACGCTCTCACTTCCGTTGCTGGCAAAAAAAATCAGCATCATTGTGCTCTTTGCTGCCGGCATATTTATCAGCTTCAGGTTTCTCATGCCAAAAGTGGTTCGACTTATTGCCTCTCTTCATGCAAAGGAAGTACTGGTGATCGGTGCTCTTGTTATTTGTTTCGGCGCGGCTTATCTCACCTCTTTGGTTGGGCTCTCGCTTGCTCTTGGTTCATTTGTTGCCGGTATGATTATCGCAAGTACTGATGAAAGTCATCAGATAAGTGTGACCATTGATCCGTTTCGCGAGGCATTCAGCAGCATCTTTTTTATATCCGTAGGGCTTCTGCTCGATGTCAAAGTGATCAATCTCCCTCTTTTTGTTTCAATAGCCCTTGGTGTGCTTCTCGTTAAAGGGCTGATTGTTGCAGGTGTTTCTCTTTCTCTTGGTAATTCACTGCGTGTCAGCATGATGGCTGGTATGGCTCTTGCTCAAATCGGAGAGTTCTCATTTGTGCTGGCAGAGACCGGTTTAAAAAGTAATATTATTAATCGTGATGTTTTTCAGGCTATGCTGGCCATCAGTGTGGTCACCATGACTGTTACTCCGGCAATGATTGCCCTTGCTCCAAAGTTTGCCGATCAGTTGGTGCCTGCACTCGGCTTTATTCCGCTCGTGTCTCGGAATTCTCCTGCTCTCCCTGTGCGACCCCCTGACAGTACTATTATTTGTGCGGGTGAGATTCATGCTGCAATTATAGGGTTTGGGCTTAATGGCCAGAATGTGGCCGCAGTGCTGCATGCAACCAACATCTCTTATTCGGTGCTTGAAATTGACAGGGATATGGTTAAAGCCATGAAAAAAAAGGGAGAGCCGATATATTATGGTGACTGTACCGATAAAAAAGCACTGCTCCGGGCTGGAATAGATCATGCTCGAGCGGTTGTTCTGGGTATTTCTGATGCGACTGCAATCGGAAAAAGTATCGCAATGATCCGGGAGATAAATAAAAAAGCGTTCATTATTGTAAGGGCAAGAACTCTTGATTATGTAGCCAATCTATACAAGGCCGGAGCTGATGTTGTCGTTACAGAAAAATTTGAAACATCTATTCAGATTTTCTCGCTTCTACTCAACCACTTTACCGTTGAACCAGAACTTATTCTTGAACAACAGGAAATTATCAGACGGGAATGTGAACAAATATTCACAAGCACGTCCGCTTCAGGAAAATAACCATAACAACGCAGTTTGGCTGATGCTTGCTTATCTCTCTTATCATATTTCATGATCACGTTGAATATTTTTGTATATTCTTAAAAATTAAGACCATATCTCTTCCACTCCCACAGCCGATATGTGTTATGGTAAACCACGAGCCATCTCCTACACAGAAATTTATTGCTTACCGGCAGGAACTCCTTGAGCTTCAGGCATCTCACGACAATGCAGCTGTAAAACGTGCAGTCTACGAGCTTACTTTAATGGAGAAAAGCCGTTTCATTGAACTGAATGGTATTGTTCATCATTATCATGATTCCGGCCCAAAAGATGCATCCCAGACGGTATTGCTGATTCATGGTTGGGATTGCTGGTGGATGTGGTGGCACCACATTATTAGGTATCTCAATGACAGGGGGATTCGTACCATAGCCTATGATATGCGCGGGCATGGATGGTCAGATAGTGATCCAAAAAACCACTATCATATTGATTTTTTCGCACATGACCTCAATGAACTTGTCATAAAGCTCGGGCTTGGACGTTTTCATATCGCAGCATTTTCATTCGGTCCGTTTGTTGCCCTTGATTATGCTCGTGTTCATCCTGAACTGATTCAATCGATGACGTTTTTTAATTTCGGATACCTTCACAACAGTGAGTTCATAAAGAAATTTGCCTCAGGAACCCTGACGTTTGTGTTCAACAATCTTTTGCGAAAACTGACGTGGTGGCTTCCAGCCTATATGTTTGCCCGTCTGGTCCTTTCGAAGAATACGGTTATGCTGCACGATATCCTTATAGGATTTAAAAGTCTCAGTCAGTGTGCCCCGGAGGCTATAGATCAGACAACAAATCAGATTACCTCGTTCGAAATTACCGAGTCAGTGCCCGATATGGTAGGTGCCGTGGATATGCCGATTCTTTTTGTTGCCGGTGAGGGTGATTCGATCATGACCAGCGAAAATACAAAAAAGCTTAAGGAATTTGCCAAAAAGGGGCGCTATGTCTGTGTGCCTGAATGCGGACACCTCATTACAGTTGAATTGCCTGAAACCGCTTCGGAATTGATTTTTGGTCAGGTAAAGGCCTGCGGAGGACTTTAATCCTCGCTGTCGCGTATTGCCTGGATAAAAGCTTTTATTTTCCCTGGGTCTTTTATGCCGGGAGCACTTTCAACCCCGGAGGCGGTATCAACGCCATAGGGGTGTACGCTTCGAATCGCGTCATCGACGTTTGTTTCGTTAAGGCCGCCGGCCAGTATGGCGTAGCAGGAGCTTCCGGCTTCTTTCTTGAGTTGACTTATAATACGGGACGCAAGAGAAGCCTTGATACGCTGACCCGTTCCACCCGGCATCCCAGGCCGGTAAGCATCAAACAGAAAGCTGGTTGTCCCGCTTTTTCTTGCAAACTCAAGCACCTCATCTACTGAAAAGTCTTCTTCAGGTCGGAATACTTTTATTACTTTTGCCTCAGTGATGGACCGAGCTTGTTCTGGGCTGTAATGATCGCTGTGCAGTTGTGCCGTCTGCAGTTTGCACAAGCGACAGATAGCATTTATTTCTGCTGGCGAATGATCAACGAAAATACCCACTGCATGCATAAACGGGGGCAGCTTTTTGATGATTGATTTTGCTATTTCTGGCTCTATCATTCTCGGGCTTATGCTGCTGAAATTAAAACCAAGGGCATCCGCTCCGGCTTGGCTTGCATCCAGCGCATCCTGAAGCCGTGTTATTCCACAGATTTTAATTTTTATCATTGTCTGGCGGTTTCAGTTTTACAAATAATTCTCTTGTGCTGCCTCGAGGACGAGCTTATAAGGTGATTGACTTTGAAGATACAGGTTACAAGCTGTAACAGCAAGCTTATAAAGTGACGGCTTAGAGAGCGGCGGGGGAGTCTAAACTGCAAACACCGGGCATTGAAATTGTACACTTTTCGTCATCCTGAATCTGCGCTCTATCGGTAAGTGGTTGTGATTTTATCTAATTGTGCGTATATTCGGCTCCGGTTAACTCATGTCTACCGGGTCAGCTGATACAATGGGGCGTCGCCAAGTGGTAAGGCATCGGCCTTTGGAGCCGACATCCGCAGGTTCGAATCCTGCCGCCCCAGCAAACAAAAAAGGCAACCTTTTCAGGTTGCCTTTTTTGTTTGCGCTAAACATTCGCAAATCAATAGCGGTAATGGTCTGGTTTGTATGGCCCATCAAGGGGTACGCCAATGTACTCAGACTGTTCATTGGTAAGCCTTGTCAGCTTTACGCCGAGCTGTTCAAGGTGAAGTCTTGCAACCTCTTCATCAAGCTCTTTCGGAAGACGGTAAACACCAATCTCATACTGTTTGGTCCAGAGTTCGATTTGTGCAAGCGTCTGGTTGGTGAACGAGTTGCTCATCACAAACGAAGGATGTCCGGTCGCGCATCCCAGATTGACAAGGCGTCCTTCTGCCAGCAGGTAGATCGAATTACCGTTTTCAAAAGTGTATTTATCAACCTGAGGTTTGATATTCAGTCTTTTTGCTCCAGGAAAGTTGTAGAGCTGCTCAACCTGAATCTCATTGTCAAAGTGACCGATGTTGCAGACAATTGCTTCGTCTTTCATCTGCTTCATATGCTCAAGGGTAATGACATCTTTGTTGCCGGTAGTGGTAACAAAAATATTTCCTTCCCTGACAGCCTCATCCATAGTGGATACTTCGTACCCTTCCATAGCCGCCTGAAGCGCACAGATCGGATCAATTTCAGTCACAATCACACGGGCGCCGTAAGCGCGCATCGATCTTGCAGAACCTTTGCCAACATCGCCGTAACCAAGCACAACAACAACTTTTCCAGCAACCATGACATCCGTTGCCCGCTTGATGCCGTCAGCCAGTGATTCACGGCAGCCGTAGAGGTTGTCAAACTTTGATTTAGTGACAGAGTCATTGACGTTGATAGCAGGGAAGAGCAGCTCACCTTTTTCCAGCATCTGGTAAAGACGGTGAACACCGGTAGTGGTTTCCTCAGAAACACCCTTCATTTCCGCAGCAACCTTATGCCAGCGCTGGTTGTCTTCTTCAAAAACCTCCCTGATCTGCTGGTAAAGTGCTTTCTCTTCAGCGTTACCCGGAGTTTTTTCGAGGAGCGCCGGGTTGTTTTCGATCTTGTAACCCAGTATGATCAGAAGGGTTGCATCGCCGCCATCATCGACGATAAGGTTAGGTCCTTTGCCGCCTTCAAATTCAAGGATCTGGCGTGTACACCACCAGTATTCCTCAAGAGTTTCGCCTTTCCACGCAAAAACCGGAACTCCGGTTTTTGCGATAGCTGCGGCAGCATGGTCCTGGGTAGAAAAGATGTTACAGCTTGCCCAGCGTACATCAGCACCAAGATCAACCAGGGTTTCAATCAGCACAGCTGTCTGGATGGTCATATGGAGCGAGCCGGCAATACGGGCACCTTTTAGAGGCTTCTTTCCTGCATATTTCCTCCTTGTAGCCATAAGGCCCGGCATCTCTTTTTCAGCGATCTCAATTTCCTTGCGTCCCCATTCAGCAAGAGAGATATCTGCTACTTTATAATCAAGCACCTCGGTAACTGTCATATCAGTTATTGGTTTTAATAGGTTGAGATTGTTCAGGCCAGATTCAGGGCTTTTTTCAGCTCTGCAACCTTTTCAGTTTTTTCCCATGGGAAGATATCACGGCCGAAATGTCCATAAGCGGCTGTCTGCTGATACTTCCAGCCCTGAGGTTTGTCGAGGCTGAAACGTTTGATAATGGCTGCCGGACGGAGATCGAAGATCACCTCTGCCTTTTCCTGGATCTGGGCATCGTTCAGGCCGTGTTTTGCTGTATCATGAGTGTTGATATAAATCGATACCGGACGGGCGACACCGATAGCATATGAAACCTGAACCGTGCACTTGTCTGCAAGTCCGGCTGCAACGATGTTCTTTGCTACGTGACGTGCTGCATAAGCTGCACTGCGGTCAACCTTGGAAGGGTCTTTGCCGCTGAATGCGCCGCCTCCATGAGGAGCTGCACCGCCGTAGGTGTCGACAATAATTTTGCGACCGGTAAGTCCGGTGTCGCCGTGTGGTCCGCCAATGACAAAACGACCGGTTGGATTGATATGAAGTTTTGTCTTTTCGTCGATCAGGTTGGCAGGAATAACCACATTGATGACATGCTTGATGATATCGGCTTTAATTACCTCCTGCCATGCAGCCTCGCTCACACCTTCCGGTTCAGGATCATGCTGGGTCGAAACAACAACGGCGTCAACACGCTTGACAACGTCGTTTTCATACTCAAGCGTCACTTGGCTTTTTGCATCAGGACGGAGGTAGGTTATCGCCTTTCCTTCTTTGCGTACGTCAGCAAGTGTTTTGACAAGCTGCTGTGCAAGCTGAATAGCGGCAGGCATCAGTTCAGGAGTCTCTGTGCAGGCATAACCGAACATCATGCCCTGGTCACCTGCACCGACGCGGTCAAACTCATCAGCAATCTCTTCCTTGCGATCAACCCCGCGGTTGATATCGGGTGACTGGCTATGAAGCGCTGAAAGAACGCCGCATGAATTGGCTTCAAACATATATTCGCCTTTGGTGTAGCCGATTTCGCTGACAACCTTACGGGCAATGGTCTGTATATCAACAACACCTTTTGTTGTAACTTCACCGCCGACAATCACCTGGCCTGTTGTGACAAAGGTTTCGCAAGCAACACGCGAACTGGGGTCCTGACGAAGAAAATCATCAAGCACAGCATCGGAAATCTGATCGGCAACCTTGTCTGGATGTCCTTCTGATACGGATTCTGAGGTAAAGAAATACCTTTTCTGTGACATATTTAAATAAGTTTTTGATTAAACAAATAACAGTTAGCAACAACAGAAAAAACTGTATCAATGGATAGCTTTTCAGTGAGAGGATTTCACAAGGAATCGACTGGACACGGAAAAACTTCCGACAAGCTCAGGGCGCAACCCTGTTGAAAGCTTGCGGCACCGTGTCCATAGGTAATGGGGATGCCAAAAAAATACAGGTAAAATGTAAGCAATCGTCTTCTTCTATGCAAAAAAATCTCTTATCCTAATCGTATTTCCGAGTAATCGCCGATATTTATTTTACGAGGAGTTCCTGTAATAGAAGCATTGTTCCCAACAATTGATTGTTCGAGAATGATAAGCTCAACATGCGAGTCATTACCGATAATTGAATCCTTGATAATGGCATTAGTAATCACGGCATTTTCCCCTATAGTGGTATTCGGGCCGATAATCGCATGTTCAAGTATGGCACTTTCAGCAATAAAGACAGGGTTGTTAATAATGCATCCGGGATAAATTTTTGCAGAACTGTGCTCTTGAAGAAGAATTTCATTGGTGGAAAGCAACGTTTCAGGCTTGCCGCAATCGTACCAGCCTTGGACACTGAATGTGGTGAATTCTTCCCCACCCTCTATCATAAGCTGCAGGGCATCGGTGAGCTGGTATTCACCTTTTGTTGTTATCCGCTTTTCTATCAGGTAGTCTATACTGGCAAAGAGCGACCCGGCCTGCTTCAAAAAATAAAGCCCGACAATGGCAAGGTTGCTGACGGGGGTATCGGGTTTTTCGACCAGTTTCAGAATCTTATCATCACGGGTTACAGCGACACCAAACCTCCTTGGATCCTGAATTTCTTTTACTCCAAGGGTTGAAACCGGGCTTTTCAGAACCGCGTCAAGATCAACATCAAAAATGGTGTCACCGAGAATAATAAGCAGCGGTTCATGTTCAGTCACGTAGGGCTTGCACATCCATATGGCATGAGCAAGTCCAAGTAACTCATTTTGAGTGACAAAGGTGAATTTGATGGTATAGTGTGTTAAAAGCCACTTTTCAATCATGTCGCCCATGTAGCCGACAATGACAATGGCTTCATCGATTCCTGACGCGATCAGCTTGTCCATAATATGGCCGATAATGGGTTTTCCGGCCACGTTAAGTAATACTTTTGGATGTGAAAGTGTATGCGGGCGTAATCGACTGCCTACCCCGGCAACAGGAATGATTGCTTTCATGTTTATCCTGATGGTTTTGGTTATGATATAAACCGCTTTAGTTTTCTCTTCTTATGTTAATAAAAAGAGTTATAAAACTAAAGAGTCCAAATGCAGGCATAGGGTAATAAATTACCGAATTCAGTTGTATTTTATGCTCGTGACATGCATATTCGATTCATTGAATAGAAAGAGACGGCAGCGCCTGGGCTCCCCATTGGTTCCATATATCGGAAGCGCGCGACTGACAGTTCCGGGAAATAGGTGAAATGTGGAAATGATGTAAATAAAAAAGTTATGGCCGGAAGGTTTAAAGGTTTTTTTAAGCAGTCGGGTGTTATTCCTGTTCTTGACAACAGGATTGTGCTTATTACCTCCAGAAAATCGGAGCGTTGGATAATCCCTAAGGGATACGTCGAAAAAGGGTTGTCACCCGCAGAATCGGCCGCAAAAGAGGCTTTTGAGGAAGCAGGCTTGATAGGTGTTGTGCATCATAAAGAAGCTGGCCAGTACCGGTACCGCAAGTTCGGCAAATCCTTTTCAGTTCAGGTCTACCCGCTTTTCATAGAAACCATGCTTGATGAGTGGGATGAAATGCACGATCGCCGGCGAAAGCTCGTCACTCCGGCTGAGGCCATAGAGATGGTATGCCATAATGAGCTCCGCCAGATTATTGAAGACTTTTTTTTGAACCATCGTTAATATGCCGTATGAAAGTCATTATCGCTCCTATCCCGTTTTTCTGAAGGCTTTTGCGTGATGTTTGCCGTAGCATGAATTTCTTAAATATTTTTTTGGTTGTTATTGTTCTTGTGGTATATTAGGAGCCTTCTAATGTTATGGAAGACGGGGTGTGGCGCAGTTGGTAGCGTGCCTGGTTTGGGACCAGGAGGCCCCGAGTTCGAGTCTCGGCACCCCGACAGATAGAGGAGAAGTTCTGATGATTGATGCTGTGCCCGTAGCTCAATGGATAGAGCATCAGCCTTCTAAGCTGAGGGTTACTGGTTCGAGTCCAGTCGGGCGCACAAGTGGAAGTTCACAGGTTTTTCCATGGTGATTGTAGCTCAGTTGGTTAGAGCGCCAGGTTGTGGCCCTGGAGGCCGGGGGTTCGAGTCCCCTCATTCACCCATATTTTTTGGCCCCATCGACTAGCGGTTAGGTCACCACCCTTTCAAGGTGGCGGGACGGGTTCGAATCCCGTTGGGGTCACACTTTTAACCTGTACATGTAAAGCTCTGTTCGTTGCCGGCTCAGGGCTTTTTTCAATTCATAAATGCAGATTTTCCTCTTCTCATGAAAATATCTGTCAACTGGCTCAAAGATTTTCTTCCTGCCTTCTCTTCCGATACACCTTCACTTGTTGAAAAGCTGACGTTTCTCGGGCTTGAAGTCGAAGAGGTTCTTGAGCAATCCCCTCCTGATAATCTTGTCATTATTGGTAGAATCGAAGAGGTTCTGCCTCATCCCAATGCCGAACGATTGACGATTTGTCGAGTTAATGTCGGTCGTGATGAACTTCTCCAGATTGTATGTGGCGCGCCGAATGTTAAAGCAGGGATGATCGTTCCTGTGGCAACTGAAAAAGCGAAACTTCGCCTTCCTGATGGTCAAATCCTTACGATAAAGGCATCCAAAATTCGTGGAGAACGCTCTTTCGGTATGATTTGTGCCGCCGACGAGCTTGGCTTGTCCGCTGACCATTCAGGTGTTATGGAGCTCGACCCTTCATGCAGGATCGGAGATCCTTTTGCCCTTTACCTTGACGGTGATGTTGTGCTTGATATCGCAGTGACGCCCAACAGACCCGACGTTCTTTCCCATCTTGGTGTCGCACGGGAGCTTGCAGAACGCGAAAAAATACACTATCCGGAACACAAACCAGTAGCATTTTCAACAACTGGTTCACTGGTTGAGGTTAAGGATGCAGAGGCTTGCCCCTACTACTCCGGTGTGGTCATCCGGGGCATAAAAGTTGCCGAATCTCCTCAATGGCTTCGCCGGAAGCTTGAAAGTATCGATTTACGGCCAAAGAATAATATTGTTGATATTACAAACTATATACTTCACTCCCTTGGTCAGCCACTTCACGCATTCGATCTGGGCAGGCTTGCCGGAGGGCGAGTTGTTATTCGAAGTGATATAAAGGCACAGTTTACTGCAATTAATCAGCAGGTTTGCCATGTTGAGCCGGGAATGCCCGTCATCTGTGATAGCGAAAAACCCGCGGCTCTTGCCGGCGTCATGGGTGGTCTTGATTCAGCAGTCAGTGATGCCACCACGGATATTTTACTTGAGGCGGCATATTTTAATCCTTCGATGATCAGGAAATCGGCCAAAAAAGCCGGTATTTCTTCCGATTCCTCATATCGATTTGAAAGGGGAGTTGATCCGGGTAACGTTAAAAGGGCATCTGAATGCGCAGTGGCTCTTATTCTTGAGCTTGCCGGAGGATCTGTTGATGAAGCATGTGAATATGGAAGTGCAGTTACTGATTTACGTCAGGTTGTCCTGAGGCCTGAAAGGGTCAACACCCTGCTTGGCAGTTCGATAGCAGCAGCCGACATGGCAGAGATGCTTGAGCGGATCGGCTTTTCTGTTCACTCAACAGATGAAGAGTCAGTAACCTTTGCAGTTCCATCATACAGGGTCGATGTTTCCGGAGAAATTGATCTGGTTGAAGATATTGCACGTCTTTACGGTTACGACAATATTCAGCCTTCCCGCCAAATGGCCACAACCTACCCCGAATCTCGCACCTGTCCGGAATTTTTCCCCGACTTTCTTCGCTCCATTATGGTCGGTTTGAATTTCAGGGAAATTCTGACTAATCCCCTGATAAAGAGAGAAGAAGCTGGATTATTCAGTGACAGGCTTGTCGGTGTGCTTAATCCTATCAGCGAAGGGCTTGAGGTTCTCAGGCCGGGGCTCATTCCGGGAGTTCTCAAGGTTATCAGCCATAATATCCGGCACGGCAACAAGGATTTAAAGTTTTTTGAAGTAGCAAGGGGATTCCGGACTGTTCCAGGGAATGAACAGGTTAATCAGTCCCTTCTTGATGGTTATAAAGAGCAGGAGTATCTTCTTATAGCCATGACTGGCAGCCGTTTTCCAAGAACATGGAATCTTCCACCGGAAAAGGTTGATTTTTACGATGTTAAGGGTGCCGTTGAGATGCTGTTAGAGAAGCTGAATTTGCTTGATAAATCAGTGGTGAATATTTATAATGAAAAAAGTGTCACAGTTGATGTGCAACTGACAGAAAAGGGAAAGACCCGCTCCGAAAGAGTGGGGGTGGTTCAGCAGGTTGATACCGATCTTTTGGTTTTTTTTGATATTAACCAGGACGTTTATATCGCTGAAATTGATGCAGCAGTTCTGGAATGCTGTTTCAATCCGGATGTTACCTATGTTCCACCATCCAGATTTCCTGTTGTTCAGAGGGATTTATCGCTTATTTTGCCGCCATCTGTTACCGTTCAGTCACTTGTTGAGCTTGTGCGTTCAAGTGACTCCTTAATCAGGGATGTAAGTGTGTTTGATCTTTTCGAGCGCACTCAAAAAGAAGGTGGAGAGCGAAGTATTGCACTCTCACTGGAAATTGCTGATTATACGGCGACGCTGCAGGATGAAAGAATCAGCGATATTCTTTCGAAAGTCGGCAGTAATGCCGAGAGTAAGCTTGGTGCGGTAATTCGACAAGTCTGATACTCTTTGTTCTATGCAAGATTTCGATGGGCAGAACATCAAGGTTGACGCCAACCTTCTTGAGGAAAATATTGAACTCCTCATTGCCCGGTTGAACGAGTGCCGGAAAGAGAATGAAGTATTGCGATCTGAACTGTCAAGTCTGCAAAATATCTTGAGGTCATGTAAGTTGCCCGGAAGTGTCGGTTCCACTGTTATGGAAGCAAACGGCAGTTCCGAAGGTCTCTTTACCTACGCTGAACAAATGCAGGTAAAGCATAAGTTGGTCATGATTTTGCAGAAAATAGAAATGGAGCTCAGAAACAATCAGACTTTGTAAGTAATGAGATGGAAAAAATTGATGTAAATGTTTATGGTGACAGTTATCCTTTAAGGGTCGAAAGACGGGAACTGACCGAAAAGGCAGCTCGGGATGTTGATGGAGTGATGCGGCTCTTTGCTGAAAAAGCTCCAACATTTGGATCCGCCAAACTGGCAGTTCTTGCCGCAATTTCATTTGCAGAAAAAAAAATCGAACTTGAAGAGGAAATGGCATCCTTGAAGCAGAACATTGCCAGGCTCAATGTATTAATAGGGCAAAATCTGTAATAAACCGTTACATTAAAAGAAAAGAAATATCCGCACCAGCTGATTGAGGTGACTAGTAAGTAAAAGAACTAACTCTAAAGAATAGGGAGCCGAACTCTTCTTTTTGATTGCAGGCCTTGTTGCATTTCTGACCGTTTTTCGTTCAGAATTCAAGAGCAGTGGAAACACTGTTCCGTTGGAAGCAAAAAATCCGAAGGAGGCGCCCACCGTGTAAAACGGGTTCTTGCATCTTACACATCTCAAAGAGTATGGTGCGGTTTTTTTTGTTTAAAACGGTGCTTCTTATTTATAGGATGAGAGCATGAAAAAGGAGGTAGTTTAATGGGTATAAGTGTAATGGGTATATTTGTAAACCTGTTTTTAATTGTTTTTGCTTCGTTAGCGTTTTTCGGTGTTGGTTTTTTTGTCGGACGTTTTTTTCTTGAACGGATTGGAACGACCAAAGTGCTTGAAGCCGAAGAACGTGCTGTGCAGATAGTACAGGAAGCGCAAAAAGAGGCAAACGAATACAAAGAGCTTAAAGTCAGCGAAGTTAACCAGGAATGGAAAAAGAAGCGCCGGGAGTTTGACCAGGAAGTCGTTATTAAAAACAATAAATACAATCAACTCCAGAAACAGACTCAGCAAAAGGAAGCTCAGCTGAAAAAACAAAGCCAGGATCTCAGAGAGGTCGAAAGAAAACTTCAGGATCAACGCAAGGAAATCGAGCAGACTACTGAATCTGTAAAACTTCGGGCAGAAGATTTAGGTCGGATTATCTTAGAGCAGAATCAGCGCCTTGAAAGCATCAGTAACCTTCAGGCTGAGGATGCAAGGCAGATGCTGATTGACAATATGGTTGCAAAGGCTCGTGAGGAGGCAACTGAAACCATTCATCAGATTCACGAAGAGGCCGAACAACAGGCGAGTCGTCTTGCCGAGAAAACACTCCTGACAGCAATACAGCGCATCTCTTTTGAGCAGGCTACCGAAAACGCCCTCTCTGTAGTTCATATCCAGAGCGATGAACTCAAAGGCCGTATTATCGGACGTGAGGGACGCAATATAAAAGCCTTTGAAAACGCGACCGGTGTTGATATCATTGTTGACGATACTCCGGAGGTTGTTATTCTTTCCTGCTTTGACCCGCTGCGTCGTGAACTGGCCAAACTTACTCTTCAAAAACTTCTTGTTGACGGAATCATTCATCCTGTGGCTATTGAAAAAGCCTATGAAGATGCCAAAAAGGAGATTGATGATGTCATTATCAGTGCCGGAGAAGAAGCACTATCCTCGCTGCAGATTCCTGATATGCCTGCCGAGGTTATATCCCTTATCGGTAAAATGAAGTTTTACACCGTCTACGGTCAGAACCTTCTGCAGCACAGTCGAGAGGTTGCCATGCTTTCAGGTCTTATGGCAGCTGAACTCAAGCTCGATGCCCGTTTTGCCAAACGAGCCGGTCTCTTGCATGATATCGGGCTGGTTTTGCCGGAAAGCGATGAGCCTCATGCGATCACCGGCATGAAGTTCATGAAAAAATTCAACGAATCTCATGTGGTGCTCAATTCAATTGCGGCTCATCACGGTGATGTTGGAAAAGAGTCTCCTATTGCAGATCTCATTGATGCTGCAAATGTTATTTCCCTCTCACGACCGGGTGCTCGTGGTGCGGTAACTTCTGATGGCAATGTTAAGCGTCTTGAGAGTCTCGAAGAAATTGCCAAAGGATTTCCCGGCGTTCTGAAAACCTACGCATTGCAGGCCGGCAGGGAGATCAGGGTTATTGTCGAAGGTGATAATGTCAGCGATTCACAGGCAGATGTTCTTGCCCACGACATCGCCCGCAAAATCGAATCAGAAGCCCAGTACCCGGGCCAGATCAAAGTATCCATTGTCCGCGAAAAACGATCAATAGCCTACGCAAAATAAAAGTCGTCAACACAACAGGGAAAGCTCAGAGCTTTCCCTTCGTTGATGGAATTCCGGAACCCTTTACCGCTGCCGCAGCCTTCATCGCATAAGCAAAAGACTTGAACAGGGCCTCAATTTTGTGGTGCGTATTCTCTCCCTCAAGAATTGATAAATGGATATTGGCTTTCATGCTTTCTGAAAGTGAAACAAAAAAATGCTTCACCATCTCTGTTGAAAACCCCTGAATGACCGCCCGCTTGAACTTCGCATTGAACACACAATAACTTCTTCCCCCAAGATCAACCGCACAACGAGCCAGGGCTTCATCCATGGGGATGATCGACCATCCATATCGCTGGATGCCCCGCTTGTCGCCAAGCGCATCGGTAACGGCTTTCCCCAGCACAATAGCAATATCTTCAACCGTATGATGATCATCAACATCAAGGTCACCCCTGCACTCCAGGGTAAGGTCAAAACCTGAATGTTTGCTGAAATTAGTCAGCATATGATCAAAAAACACCACTCCCGACCGGATAGAGCTTATCCCGGTACCGTCAAGAGAAAGTGTGGCGGTAATTTCAGTCTCTTTTGTGGTTCTCGTTACCGTTACGGTACGGAGTGCGGTGTTTGCTTTTTCTTGCATGTGTAATGTTTAACGGATAAATTTGTTGATAATGAAAAGAAGGAGGCTGAGCAACAGAGAGAGCACTATTGAAGTGCCCAGTGGAAAATAAAACCGGAAGTTACTGTTCTCTATCTTGAAATCAAGAGGAAGATTTCCGAACCAATGAAGCCACCGTGATGATGCAGCACTGTCAAAAGTCATAAGCAGCAGGCCGCATGCAACAGCTATCAGGCCTGCGACTGCAACTATTTTTCCGGCATCTGCAATCACGATTTGGATATTTTTTAAAAGTTGCTAAATTAAGGCCTTCATCATATGAAGATACGATATTTGCAAATTTATTAAAGCGGCTGGAAATGCATGTTTTTATTGTCATTGTAGGTTTACTTGCATCTATCCTGCTTGTTGGTTCTATTTTGCTTCAGAGTCCGAAAAGCGGCAGCGGGCTTACCGGTGGCATGTCAAGCCTTGGTACTGTTCAGACCCTTGGCGTAAGACGGACTGGCGACTTTTTAAGCAAGACAACAGGCATCCTCGCAGCAATTGTTATGGTACTTTGTTTTATTGCACAGTTTACTCTTCCTGGCAGAAAGGCAGAAACAGCCTCACCAGAAAGCGTTCTTCAGAAAAATATCCCCGCAGCCCCGTTAGCTCCGGGTAAAACATTGCCTGCAGCCCCGTCGCTACCGGCATTGCCTGCAAAATAAGAATATGCGCCTGTGGCTCAATGGTAGAGCAATTGACTCTTAATCAATGGGTTGGAGGTTCGAGTCCTCCCGGGCGCACCATATAAAATAAAGACTTACAGGTTTATGCTTGTAGGTCTTTATTTGTTTATGGGGTTTGTCAGGTGTTTAGAATTTATGTATTGGTTTTTTATTAAAAGAGCTTATCCTATGAAGGATCGTCAGAATTGAAAATGTAGGTGTGCCAATTAATACCAGACATTTTTAAGCCGCCTATGCAGAAGTAAGCTTCATATATTTTCAAATATCCCCTTTTTATAGAATAACTTATTTCCATAATCAAGCCATATCAGAAATATGACAGCACTCAGAAAACACCCAAAAAGCGACTATTCAGAAGCATTAAAAAGAGGAAAAGAGATATGGAGATATCTGCATTTAGATTATCATCCAAATCACATTTTATTAGCCATTTTCTTGAAGATATCGTCAAAAACTGAGGTGATATAGAGGGAGCCAGCTATTGAAAGGTGGTTAGTGTCTGAATAGAGCAGTTCTTTATTTGCAATAATTCTGCACCGACCATTGCTATCAAAAATTTTATCTCCTGGATAAATAAATTCTATTTCTGATAGATGCACAAGCCCATTAAAGACTTCTTTTTGGGATTTATTGTGTTCAGATTTTATTGGTAAGAATTGATTGATATTTATATGGGATGGAAACCGATAATGTATTGCAAATATACGCGGTACATTGTATTTTATCCTTGGTACATCCGCAATAATAACAACTTTTTTCCCCATTTCACGAAGTGCTTGAATAGTTCGATTCAAGCCTTTTATATATATACTATTATTATACTCATTCCTATAGCCGGCCCAACTCGCTGCCAAAAATACTACTTTTATATTCGGATGGTTTTGAATGAACTTGATCACTTTTAAGTTCCATTCTGACTTGCAATAAGAAGGGTTATCAAATTTGCCTTCAATACCTAATAATGGTGGTGAACCTCCTTTAGAAAAAATAAAGCCAGAGACTTTGTTTTGTTTTGATTGATTAATAAATGCCGGAGCCAATGTGCCTGCATGTGAATCCCCCCAAAGAACAAAAGATGGAGTAGTATCTTTATTCCCAATCATAAATGTAGGTGGTATATTAACCATCATCACTGTTGGTGCAATATCATTATATGATTTATCTTTTGTCTGCAATAATTCAAATCGTTCGCCAATACCATCTCGTTTATAAATTACTCTGCCGATGATGAAAAAGATGAGCATGACCACAGCAGAAAGATAAAAGAGTTCTTTTCTGTTGGGAATAATGGTTTTTGTGCTTCTAAATGGATGCTCGATAAATTTTTGTGAGAATATGGATATGAGGAAGGTGGCAAGGATGATTCCTGTAATTTCGAGAGGTATAAGGTCTCTAAAAATCAGATACTTTGTGAACGCTATCAAAGGCCAGTGCCAGAGGTAGAGAGAGTATGAGATGAGTCCGATAAAGACCATAGGTTTGAGACTGAGGAACTTTTTGATGATCGACATTCCCTCACCAATACCGCTATAGATAATGAGACTGGAACCTAGAACTGGTGACATAGCCGTAATACCAGGGAAGATTGTGGCTTCAGTATAGAGACAGACACTGAAAACAATGAGGCCAAGTCCTATAATCGAGACGATGTTGCGCTGAACTGTTGATTGAAGCTGTGGTATAACTCCCAAGGCAAGAAAAGAACCAAAGAGAAGCTCCCATGCTCGAGTCGTGACGAAGTAAAATGTTACTACTTGATTATCATTCGGGGGCCAAATACTCGTTACGTCATTAGCATAAGTGCCATAAATACTCAAAGAAAACGAAACGAGACTGATCCCAAGCAGCCATGGGAGGTATCGTTTTTTTGCAAACCGGCTGATTGCGATGAGCAGTAAAGGGAAAAATATATAGAACTGCTCTTCAACAGCAAGTGACCACGTATGTAGAAGGGGTTTGGTAATTGAGGCTGCATTGAAGTAACCGGAATCTACACATAAAAAGATATTTGAAACAAAGAACGTTGTGTAATATATACTTGCACCAACTGATTTTAATGAAATGGGATCATAAAGGAATGTCGCGACTACAGAAGTAAAGGCGATAACAGGGAAGAGCGCAGGGAAGATTCTTCTGATCCGTCGCTCGTAGAACCTGGCAATAGAGAATTGTCCGGCGTCAATCTCTTTGAGGATAATCGAAGTGATGAGAAATCCAGAGATGACAAAAAAAACGTCAACACCTACAAATCCACCTGAAAAGCCTGGGATACCAGCATGAAAGAACATGACAGCCAACACAGCTACAGCTCTCAGTCCGTCAATATCCGGCCTGTATTTTAATGGCATGATGTTTCCATCAATATTATCTCCGATGTATACCAAACGTAGATAAACTATTCTAACTGCAATTATTGTACCAAAATAATCAGTGTGATAAATTATATTGTAATTATTTATTAATAAATGAGATATCTCGTTATATGAACAGATTGTTTTGAGTAGTGTTTTTAAAATCGTTCTGTGTAAGCGTACTGTTTTATTGCTATTGTCTCAGAATAAAATATATTGGTTGAAATATTGTATTTCGGTTAGCAAGATTATTTGCTCGACAGGCAAAGGAAAAGGATGAGTCGTCAAGTACGGCAAAGTAGGCTTCCGGCATGGTGATCTCTCCAGAAAGCGGATAAATCCATAAGGGCAGAATACTGACAATAAATCAATCACTCATGGACAGATGGCCTTGTTTTGATCATGCTTTTATTTGTGTTCATGAACGTTTAATTCCATCAAGGAAAAGAGGTTTGTCTTATATGGTGAGAGGGGGTGACTGTTATATTCAATACGAAATGCGGCGGTATAATGAATACTGTTAGACTCAAGGTATCTGCTTTTTTTGATCGTCGGTATGATGCCTATGCCCAGATCTATTTTTACATTTTCATACTCCTTGGCTCTTTATATGTGTTCTATCCAAACTATTTAGATCATATCGAGTCAACAATTGCTGTGTTGGGAGGGGTGATGCAAAGGGGTGAAGCGCTTTATCCAGCGCCGGATCCCTATCCTTACCATGGCATATTGTACGGTCCCGCACTTGCCGAAATTCAGGGGCTGTTTCACTGGATAGGACTTCCTGTGATGGTCGGGTCGAAACTTCCCGGAATTCTTGCATTTATTCTCGCGTCAAATATCCTTCTTCGCCTGAACAGAAAGGCAATCACCAGAGGATACCTGCTTTTTCTCTTTCCGTACATTTATTATTTATTCTGGGACAGGGCCGAGCCGTTTTTTCTGCTCATCATATCGCTCTCTTTATTTCTTGCGGAAAAACTTCCCGGCAGCAAGTTATTACCGGTATTGCTCGGAATTCTGGCAGGTGCGGCTTCTGCACTCAAGCTGCATGGTATCGCCTATGTACTGGCGGCATATCTGGCCATTGTGCTCACCGGCGGGGCATCAATCGGAGCAGTTGTGGTGTTCGCGCTTCTTTCCTGCATCTCTTTCATAACTTTTTTCCTGCCGCAGAACATTTCTTTTTTCTCATTTATCAATTATCTGAAAATTGCAGGCCATCACGGGCTTTCCATGGATACATGGCAGACAAATATCATGTATTGGTTTGCCCTCCTTGTGCCATTGCTGGTTGTGTGGCGTAACGCAAAAACAGCAATGCGTACTAATGTTTACCTCACTATTATTCTTGGTATCGAATTCTTTATTACCATTCTCGGCGCAAAGCCGGGTGCGGGCCTTCATCATCTGTTTCCGTTTATTCCTCTCAATGCCTACCTTATGGCGTATCTTCTGCCCGAAGGGGAAAAGTTGCGGCAAGAGTATCTGGTAAGAGTTGTCTATGTCGTTCTTACCATTATTTCATTGATTACTGCAGTCAAGCTTGCCTCTCTCATGATGCGCCACTGGCATCAGTATGCCGCAGCCGGCAGGGAGGTCATCAGCTGTGAAGCAAAATATACCGGTCTTGTAATGGGAATAGGGGAGGGTGATCAAGGCTATGAATATACCTATCTGAGAGTGCTATTGAACAGACGGCAGATAGATTTCCCAGCATTTATGGATCTTCAGTTTTCCGGCGTCGGTGATGGACTTTTTGTTGAGAATCTCAGTAACGGCAGCATTAAGCATATCCTTGTTCCGAATGAAGGAACACCATTTGCCATGCTGAATTTTTATACAGGTAAACCGTTGTTTTCTGGCAATGTGCAAAAAGCATTCACAACTCATTACCGCTGTATCAAGAGAGGGGAGGCATACTCGGTATACGCCTGGCAGATCAGTAACGCTCTATAGACCCGAAGAGTCTCACCTGCTCAATAAGGCTGTCACAAAAGGAAAATCCAAAACCAAAATTAATAAACACTACCCTGTCGTGCGCTATAATTCCCATACAATTTTGGATTGCCTGCCGCCAGCCGCGTAATCCAGATCCTCATCACTCAACTCACCAGAGACATCTTTAATCTCAAATAAGGTGCACGTAAACCCTTCGTTGTTAATAAAGGCAACTCTTGCTTTAGCATCCTCGATTGCAATAACACGATTGTGGAATGCTTCATCTGTTTTCATCTTTTCGAAAAACGCTTTTGCCTGTTCAATTGACACAGATAACTCCTTTGATAGGATTGGAAGATTGAGGAAAACAACGCCAACGCAAATAACGTATACGTTGGAGATAATTCAAAATCTAATACCGTAAAATTTCTCGATAAATTTTTTTTACTGGTACGGTTCAGCAATCCGGAACAACACCGTCAGTTACTGACAGATTGTTCCGGAAAAGCTTCAAAAGAGGGTTACGAAAGATTTCTTGGTACCTGTGAGGAGTGGTGGTGAAGAATGGGATTAGGCAAAGAGATATCCACCATAAAAGTAAACCTCGAAGGGAAGGAGAGCAGTACCTGGTCGACCTCGAATTCAAAGGAGCAAATTCCGCTCATGGTCTGTATTGTATCGCTTAGCGACTGTTTTCTCAGTGCTTTGTTGTGCAGTCGCACTCCGAGGCCCTCTCGTGTAGCAAGCTTGGTGAAATAATTTAAGATGCCTTCCGGGTCTTTGATGGTATGAGGAGAAAATGTCGGAATAAGAATGGCTGAGTCATGATAAAGTGCTGCAATATCTTCAGGCGTTCCGCTGCAGATACGTGAAACCCATTGAAAAAGAACCTCTTCAGCATTTTTGAAATACATAATGGTAAGCGTTAATTTTTTCCAAATACATCATATCGGTTCAAATTAGAACGTCGTAAAAGTAAGCTTTTTTTGTATCGGAGCACAAAGGAAAAAAGCAGGAATCGATGGCGAAAAGTCTGGATTTATTAGACCTTCACCGATCAGGCAAACAGCTCTGCAGGTCTCGCCGCTAAAGTTTATTTGTAGGATTTAATTTTTTTTCTGATTTTTAAATAAACTCCAGCTAAAACCCCAGAGTACTTTAAAGAGTCATGCATGTCGCAGATAATATTGCGGTTCTATGTGTTGATGATGAAATTGAAATCATCACTGCCCTGAAAAGTTGTCTTCGCAGAGAGCCATACATTAAACTGTTTGCCGAATCGGGCGAAGAAGCTCTTGCTATGTTGGAGGACAGCAGCAGCAATGTGCATATTGTTGTTCTTGTTTCTGATATTCACATGCCGGGCATGAGCGGCATAGAATTGATCGAGAGAGTGAAAACCCGTTTTCCCGACACCATCTGTCTGTTAGTCTCTGGTGCCAATAATAGTCACGAGCTGGTAAAATCCAGCAATCCCCTCAATTTTTTCAGCACAATCACAAAACCGATAGACATACCGGCCTTCAAAAAAAATATAAACGACGCCATTGATTATTATTGCAAGAGTACAAATAAGCAGTAACCAATTTTCCACAGCAATCCTTCTACATACGATCTCTCTTTCTCTCAGTACTACTCTTTTTCACAGAGCAGTATAACTTTTCCAGTGGTAGTATTTACACCAATGTATTTCAAACCTATTCGGTTAATACAGGAGGGCCGCTCTGCAACCGGCTCTGTTTTTGTTTCAGTCCGCGGAAAATTGAGAAGTTTAAACAGTACATTCATTACAGAACATATACCGTAGAACTATGGGGAAAACAGTGGTTATTACCGGCAGTTCCCGGGGCATAGGGTTTGGTCTTGCACTCCGCTTTCTTGAGCGGGAGTGTAACGTTGTCCTAAACGGGAGTTCTTCTGAAACGACCCTTAAGGCTATGGAGCAGCTGCAGCGCTACAACAGAAATGTGGCCGGTGTTACTGCTGATATAAGCACTCCTGAAGGTATTACGCAACTCTATGACGAGGCTGTCAGGCATTTCGGCCGTGTTGACATCTGGATAAACAATGCTGGCATAACCCATGATATGCGCAATGCATGGGAGTTGGGTCATCGCACAATCAGCAGGGTTGTTGACGTCAATATTGAAGGGGTAATGTATGGCACGATCATTCCTTTCCGGCAGATGAAGTTACAGAATGAAGGCAAGATCTTCAATATGGAAGGACTCGGCAGCGACGGGTTTATGCTCAATGGCATGACTGTATACGGAACCACAAAAAGTGCTATCACCTACTTTACCCGTTCTTTTGCCCGTGAAGCACGCGGCACCTCTGTGCAGATAGGGACACTCAGCCCGGGCATGGTAGTGACCGACCTGCTTCGCACTACAGTCAATGACGGCTCAGCCGAAAGCCAGAAAAAAAAGAAGTTCTTCAATATGATGGCTGATGATGTTGAGACCGTTTCAACGTTTCTCTGTGGCCGGATACTTGCTTCCACCGCACCATCACCGAGAATCCGGTGGCTTACCAAACCCCGCATGCTTGGAAAGATTCTGATTTCCCCGTTCAGGAAAACAGACCTCTTTTCATAAGGCAGCCGCATATTCAGAGCGGAAGTCCGTACTCCGCAAGAATAACAGGAACATGTCGGGGAACGAGTTTTTCAATCAGGTACGGGTATCGGAATTTGACGTAGTAGTAATGCCTGATAAGATGAAAATCAACCGAATAATGGGCAAATCCTATACCTTTCGGGCCGATCAAGCCAAGCACTCCTGCAAGCATGTGCCCGATCGGGATGGGAATTCTTCTTTTTGCAGAATACTTTTTGTTTTCATCCTTCATACTCTCGATGATACGTTTCGAAGTGTTCTGGACAAATGAGCGGCACTCCCAGTCGCCCGGTTCAGCAAAACGATTCAGTTCCAGTTCGATCAGTTTCAGAAGTATCTTTCCAGTTTCAGTCCTGACCAGGATCCATTGCCGGTTCCGGTCAGAAAGCAGTTCAGCCCCGATATACCCAACGGTAATGTCGGAAAGTCCATTGAGATAATCAAAGCAGCACATGCAGGCAGCAGGAAAAATTCCGGGGTCGGAAAGTTCTTCCGGAAGGCTGAAAAAAGGGATTTTTTCAACTCTGCCGTCATGATGTCGGATATGAATCCTGAAATCCTGCATAAACTCCATATGTCGGGCGGTGCCGGGAGAATCGGTCATTCGCTCAAAAATCCACGGCCATTTTGAGCGCGCAACATTGTCAACGCAGGGGATACCTATGGTAAAAATTGCCATCTCTCTGAGGTACGCAAACCTTTCCTGAAAATCTCTCAGTGCATGTATGTGGCATGCCGCACCGATCACAAGGATTTTTTTCATTCCAAGGCGATAAGCACTCTCCAGAGATTGCAGAACCGGGGAGAGTACCGGTTTATTGCCTCTTGTCGCATAGACGTCATCACTGTTCTGAGCAAGAACAGGCACAGAGAAAAAATGATGATCAGCTGAGCGGTGCAGCGACACAACTCCGTCAACAAGCCTCTCTTCGATCGCCCTTATCGCCATGCGGGTGATGATGCCGCTCCACTGCGAACCTGATACAGGATTTTTCAGTTCAGCCGTAAACCGTTCTTTAACAATGCCGAAACGCATTTCCACAGGGTCATCAAGGCTTCTTTCCCGTCCAAAGAGCTTTTTCTCCCTTTCTCCGAGCCAGCCGTTGCTGAAAACACAGCTTTTGATGCTCTCTTCAGCCGGCCAGAGTTGAATGGAGCAAAGACCACAGGAACTGCAAAGCCCTTTTTCTGTCTGATGCATAGAATAACCGGGAAAAGAATAATTTCTTTTTTCTTCAGGTATTAACGTTAGAAAATCATTATTTCTTTCAACTATTTCAAATCAATGCCACCCTTTGGAACGGCAACGAGCCAGGGGTGGAAACCCTGCATTTTCCCCTTATCGAAGGAAAGTTCAGGATTATTCCCCGACATTCAGTAAAAATTTGTTAGATTTTTTTCATAAGATTCCCATCTGAAGAACAGAGGTCGCCCTACATAACCCGGCATAAGAGAGCATAAGCAGAAAATGGCATTCGAACTGGATCCAGGATTGTTTGAGAACGCACAATGCAAAGGAATAACCATAAAAATCATAGGAGTTGGTGGTTGTGGTTGCAATGCATTGAACTATATGGTCGAAAGCAAAATTAACGGAGTTGAATATATAGCGTTCAATACAGAACCACAGGAACTGCTGGATTCAAGAGCTCCAGTCAGGGTAAGAATCGGCAAAAATGCAGTTCACGGAATTGAACCCGGTGCTGCTTTTTTAAAAGGCCCGCTCAACAACCCTCTCTTTTCCGAAGAAGACCGCGAGCATATTGCCACTCAACTCCATGGCGCAGATATTGTCATTATTGCAGCAGGGATGGGCAAAGGAACCGGCACCATGGCCACACCATTAATTGCTCAGATAGCAAGGAATATGGGTATTCTAACCATTGGACTTGTAACTAAGCCCTTCAGTTTCGAAGGCAAAATGAAAGTGAATACAGCCGACGAAGGAATTGCTGAGCTTCGCAAATACATAGACACGCTTATTCTTGTCGATAATGAACAGATTATGACCCATGCCGAAGAGGATACAACCGTCAACGAGGCCTTCAGTCTTGCAAATGATGTCATGTACAGGGCTGCAAAAGGGATTGCCGACATACTCAACAGCCGTGGCCATATCAATGTTAACTTTGGAGACCTCTGCGGCCTTATGATGGGAGCCGGTGATGCTGTTGTCGGCACAGCTGCAGCATCAGGCGCACGACGTGCACTGAAAGCCTCATCGGATATTTTCAGCAATCTTCAGCTTGCAGGGTTCCTGGTGCAAGGCGCCAAAGGAGTTCTTGTCAACATTACCGGCGAAGTGACCATGAGAGATATGTCTGAAGCTATGACCTACATTGAAGAACAGGTAGGCAATGAGGCAACTATTATCAACGGTTACATCCACGAAGCCGGCATCTCGGGAGAAACAAGGGTAACGGTTATTGTCACCGGCTTCAAAAGAAAAACGATTGAAGAGTTGTCCCGGGATACTCCCGCCTCAGGAAAACGCCCGGCACCCGGCAGCATAGGTCATGGAGCAATGCTGTCACCCACAACTGATTATTCCATCCCGGCCTATATTCGCAGGCAGAACATGAACAATGATGGTAAGCCTCCTGAACAAATATCACTTTTTGCGGGCAAGAAAGAATTTAGTGCCGATAGAATTCAAAAAGGCGCCTCAGATTCACCTGCATATCTTCGCAGAATAAGCAACTAACAAAGACCGGGAGAGCTTTTGACTCTGGTGAAATTATTTATGAAAATTATTGACCGCTACATCCTTAAATCTCTTCTCGGGCCCTTCCTGTTTGCGTTTATAACTATTGTTTTTGTGCTTATTCTGCAGTTTTTTACCACCTTTGCTGACCGTTTTATCGGCAAAGGCATTGAGTTTGCCGACATTGTAGAACTCATTGTGTTGCAGTCAGCATGGATGGTCGGACTCGCAGCGCCTATGGCGGTACTTATCGCGGTTGTGATGGTTTTCGGCTCTCTTACCACGACATCGGAAATGACTGTTTTAAGGGCATCAGGGATCTCTCTCTACCGGGTCATGATTCCAGTGCTCTGTGCAGGTCTTTTTCTCTCAGCGCTTGTCGAAAGGTTTAATAATGTTGTTTTGCCCGAAGCTAACTTTTATGCGAAATCGCTGATGGTTGATATTGCAAGGGCAAAACCAGCGTTTGGTTTAACTGAAAATGCTTTTTCGACTCTTGTTGATGGCTATTCCATCTATGTCCATAAATCCGATAATCTATCCAGAGAAATCAAGGGGATTGTTATTTACGATACTACAAGGCCGGATTACACGACAATGGTGAGCGCTGAAAAGGGGAGTATTGATTTTACTGCTGATTACCAGTATCTGGTGATGACGCTTTTTAACGGTGAAATTCACCAGATAGGCCAGCCGACTCACCAGTCACATCGTAATATGAGTTTTAAGAAACATCGGTTTATTTTTGAATCAACTGGTTTTGGCTTTTCACGCAGTAACGGAGAAAAGGTGCGTTCAGGAGACAGTGAGCTTTCTGCGAAGGAGCTCCTTGTTATCGTTAATGAATTCAAAAACCGGATTTCAGTATCAGAAAAGAATATTCGCACACCACTTGAAAATCTTGAGCATAGCATTGCCGGAAGTCGATCCGGTGATACTGCAGCACACCTTATGCGCTCCGGTTCTCCAGGTAAATCGACAGGGGAGATTGGAGTTGCGGAATATGTTGACCGCCAGATTGACGAGCTTAACGGAGAACTCAAAAGCATCGAATCAAACAGGGGAATGTATAACAAATACATGGCGGCCTACCATAAAAAATACTCGCTGTCACTTGCCTGTTTTATCTTTATTCTTGTTGGCGCTCCTCTTGGCGTTCTTGCAAAGCGAGGGGGCTTCGGCGTTGGAGCCGCCATGTCGCTGCTCTTTTTTGTACTCTATTGGATGCTCATGATTTCCGGAGAGAAAATTGCCGAAAGGGGATTGCTTGACCCCTTGATCTCTATTTGGCTGGCCAATATCGTCATGGCCGTCATAGGCATTGGTCTCGTTGTCAGTCTGAGCGGTTCTGTATTTAATACTTCCCGGTAACAAAGCTCAAAATACTGCTTAATGGCAATTCCTGTCTGAACCTGATGCTTTATATCCGCAGCAGAGCTCTTTTTTTACACCATGTTCATCGAGGCACACAAAGGTGATATGCGTGCTGAATGCAAGAATCCGTTCCCCGGTTTCTATGCTTTTTTTGTAGACATGGACGGTGTACTCAATCGAAGTATGCCCTATTCTTGTTTTTTCAGTCACAAAACAAAGAATGGAACCACCCTGTATGCTTTTTTTAAACTCCACCTTGTCCATGCCAACCGTCACAAAGTTGCACCCGGGATAATCAAGAGAAACAGTAATGTAACTGACCTCATCAATCCATTTCAAAAGATTACCGCCAAACAGAAATCCGTAGTGGTTGAGGTGTTCTGGTAAAACAAGTTTATAGGTTTCCATAGTGAGACTTGGATGTAATTTTAAATATGAAAGTTGTGATGAATCAGTTGTTCCACGCCATAACAGTTAACGAATCCCGCATGTTACCGTTAATATAGCAGATTGCTGGCAGCTTACTTCAAGTTTACTTGTTAAAGCGCTTATTATTAAGATTTATTCCGGACCTTTGGACGGTTTCACAAGAAGGACCTCCTCGCGTTCAACAATAACCTGACCTGGAGCAAGGTTTTTATTATGCCTGACATATTTTTTCAGGGTATATATCACCGGCACGAGTTCAGAATGTTTTGAGGCAGAATGCCATGCAGCAATTTCAGCAGCTTTTTCGATTTCATTCAGATGTTTCAACGTTGCCCCTTTCAGAACACAGTGAGATCCGGCTGTACCACGGGCATGGAGCCAGATATCATTTGGTCGGGCATGGGTAAAGGTAAGAAGATCATTGTTTGCCGCATTTTTGCCAATAAAAAGAGTAACCGCCCGAGAGAGCTGCACGATTCTGAAAGGTAAGGCAGAACGGTTGTTTTTTGCGGGGAGCGCGCCTGTTTTAAGCAGCAGTGCGGAATGTTTTTCAATAAAACAGCGCGCCTCTTTTGGGGTAGCAATCGTTTCTGCAGCGGCAAGAAGCTCTTCAAGTGCTTTTTTATCCTTCTCAAGTCCGGCACCTCTTTCCTGCATTGATTTGAGCTTGCCTCTTGTTTTCGACGCTTTTGAAAAATACTCTTCAGCATTTCTCTGCAGTGTTAATGCTTCTTTCAGTCGAATGGTTTTATCAGGTGCTCCAGGCTCAAAAATATTTTTTACCGTAATGCTCTGCCTCTCGGTTCTTGGCTGGTAAAGTGAGGCCATCAGAAGGTGCCCCGAGGCTTCATAACTATTGGCAAACTCCACGAGCAAATCAGGGTTGAAGCCTTCAAGTGCTTTTTGTTTTTTTTCGACTTCCCGCAACAGTTTTTTTTGAAGCGCACCAAGCCTCTCTTTTATGTCCAGAAACCGCAATATTTTTATGCTGTACTCTGAAAGCCCTTCAAGAACTGAATCAAAAAAACGTGTCTGAGCAATATCTGTGTGCAGAAGTGAAAATACAGGCTCACCATTTTCTTTTTCTGAAACCGATACTTCAGGGTCGAGCAGTTCATAAAAAATTGATTGAAACGCGATAAAAAGTGCTTCAGGGCTCTTTTCTCCTGTAACCCTGTTTATTACCTCCTTCGCAAGTGAGCGGTCCAAACCCGGAAGAGTGGCACAAAGCTTCTCAGAAACGTTCTCTTCATTCCGGAAATTGAACTGTTCCACAAAAAGATTTTTGTTCACTGCAAGCTTTTCAAGCTCTCTCAGAACTTGCGCAGCTTGATTATCAGGCTCATAGGGTTTACCGGTTAAGGAATTTTTCCGCTTGAAAGCATCAATAATCAAGTTTTTCCTGACAAGAAGGACATTTGTCTTTGAGCTGAACAACCGCAGTACAATCATCGTTTCATCGGCAAGAAGAATGCGTATTTCCCGATCATACAAAGAGATATCAATACTTGAAACCTCCTGGTTGCAAACCTCCTTCATCAGGATTGCCGCATTGCGTGCTTTTTTGTTAACACCCTCTTTAAGAAAGAAGCCGAGCAGCGGAGTATGAGTAACAACGACAATCTGCAGATCTCTGCCCTTAACGTCAATGAAACCGAGAGTCAGTTCATTTTTATCCTGCGAAAAGATACCGGCCGCTTTCCCCCCTGCCAGACGCTCATGCAGCTCCATCGCCGCATGGTAGAGAGTAAAGTAGTTACGTATCATGATCGACAAAAGGGTTGTATGAGCCCGATCTTTTTCTCTATTTTAAAGTCAAGGCGTTTCTGTTTTTCATAATGTATTAAAAAATATGCCTATGCCGGAAGAAACGAAAACGGGATGTTGTTGCTCAGGTGATAAAGGACAAGCTGGCTTGGAGTCTGCAAAGCGGCTTGGCTGGCATGAATACTTCATGAGCGTCGCACAGCTTATTTCCCGCAGGGCTACCTGTACCCGTGGTCATATCGGCGCGGTTATAGTAAGGGATCACAGTATTCTTTCAACAGGATACAACGGTGCACCCTCAGGGCTTCCTCACTGTAACGACAGCAACTGCCATATATATCGCAGTACCCACCCCGATGGAACTGTCGAAGAGAACTGTGTTAACACGATTCATGCAGAAATCAACGCAATAGCACAGGCGGCAAAGCATGGCGTATCGATTCAGGACTCTGATATCTATATTACGGCAAGTCCCTGTATTCACTGCCTTAAAGTGCTGATTAATGTGGGAATAAAAACCATCTATTACGATAAGCCCTATAAAATCGAAAATATCAATGAACTTCTCCGACTTTCAGGTATCAAGCTGGTGCAGGTCAATATGGCTGATTACCAGAAGGAGTGACAATGTCGAAGAGTGATGATATGCAATATATGCAGCGTTGTCTTGAACTGGCCACGAAGGGTGCCGGCAGTGTGAGCCCCAATCCGATGGTAGGTTCGGTTATTGTCTATAACGGAGATATTATCGGCGAAGGCTGCCATGAGAACTTTGGCGGCCCTCATGCTGAAGTGCATGCCATTGCTTCTGTCTCTGATGAAACCTTGCTTCGTTGTTCCACCCTTTACGTTAATCTTGAGCCCTGTTCCCATTTCGGAAAAACCCCGCCCTGCAGTGATCTTATTATTGAGAAGGGTATACCCCGCGTTGTCATAGGTTGCCGCGATCCTCATTCTGCCGTAGCAGGAAAAGGAATAGAAAAGCTTCTTGTCGCAGGAATAGAGGTCACAGAAGGAGTGCTTGAAGCCGAATGCAGCAAACTCAACGAAGCATTTATTAAAAGCCACACAGCAGGCATCCCTCTGGTTACCCTCAAACTGGCCGAGACCCTTGACGGCAAAATTGCAACATCACTCGGTGCATCCCGCTGGATTACAGGTGAAGAAGCACGTAAAGAGGTTCACCGCCTCCGCAGCATCTATGATGCCATCATTATCGGTCAAGCTACAATTTGTGCCGATGATGCGTCACTGACCGTCAGAGACTGTCCTGGGCGAAATCCTCTTCGGGTAGTTCTTGACCGTCAGCTAAGCGTGCCCTTGGAAGCAAAAATTTTTGACACCGAGGCACAAACTATTCTCTTTGCGTCCTCGTCATGGTCCGGGTCGCACAAAGTGGAGCAGTTAAGGGAAAAAGGTGTGACAGTGTTGTTTATCAATGAGCATGCCGGAGAACTTGATCTCCGTCAGGTACTTCATGAACTGCATAACCGTCACATTCTTTCCGTAATGGTCGAAGGAGGAAGCCGGCTGTCAGCCTCATTTGTTCGTGAAAAGCTTGTCGATAAAATGTATATGTTTATTGCTCCAAAGCTTTTTGGAGGTGATGGTCTCAGTGCTTTTGCCCCTCTTGGCATCAGCGTGCCTGACCAGTCGGTCAATCTTAAATTTGAGCCTCCGCGATTTTTCGGAAACGATGTGCTTCTGGAGGCCTATGTTCTCGCATAAAAATGAATTCGAGTTGCTGTTGAGTAAACAGTGCTTGCATAAATCAGCGTTATAATGCGAAAAAAACAAGCAAAACGGAGGTTCCCGATGTTTGATCGTCTCGTCAATAACAGTGATCTCGGAAAGTTCATCCTGCGGGTATCAGTCGGCTCACTGATGCTTTTTCATGGCCTCAACAAGCTCCAGCACGGATACGGTTTTGTGTCGCAGATGCTCATCAAAGCCAAATTGCCAGCGTTTCTTTCACATGGTATTCTCGTCGGAGAACTGATTGCTCCGCTCTTTATGGTATTGGGAATCTATACCAGGCCCGCAGCGCTTATCCAGGTTTTCTCCATGGCTATGGCACTCTATCTGGTTCATTCAAAAGAGCTTTTTTCATTCTCGGAACATGGCGGATATGCCCTTGAGCTCCAGGCGCTTTATCTGTTTGGGGCACTTGCAGTTTTCTTTTTTGGCGCTGGACGCTACAGTGCCTCTCATGGCCCAGGACTCTGGAAATAATGACTCATCATAGAAAAGAAGACTTCATTGATCTTCATCGTGTAACGGCTTATTGCGGAACCACTTGTGTTTTCAGGGAATTTTCGCTTACAATAAAGGAAGGGTGCAGTACAGCTATTCTCGGACCAAACGGATCAGGCAAGACCACCCTGATGAAGCTTCTCTCCCGCGATATTTATCCTGTTGCCGAACCGGACACAGATATAAAAATTTTTGGCAGAGAGCGCTGGAATGTTTGGGACCTTCGCACCCGACTTGGCATTGTCTCCCATGATCTCCAGCACGATTATCTTCGTGGCGCTCGAGGAATCAATGTAATATTATCGGGCATCTATGCCAGCATTGATACCTGGCAGAATCAGCACTTCAGCGAGCATGACCATCAAGCCGCTGAATCAGTCATGGAGCAGCTTGGCATTGGCGATCTTAAACATCGAGCTTTCGGTGCTATGTCAACAGGGCAGCAGCGTCGTTTTCTTCTCGGAAGGGCTCTCATCAACCAGCCTGATGCACTCTTGCTCGACGAACCGACCACCGGGCTTGATCTAAGCGCCACCTTTCACTACCTTGAAACGCTACGCTTGCTGATTAACCTTGGGAAAACGATTATTCTGGTTACCCACCATCTTCATGAGATTCCCCCGGAAATTAACAGAGTGGTTCTGTTAAAAGAGGGACGCATTGTAAGCGACGGAAACAAAGCTGATATACTGACTTCCGCCTCTCTGTCCAGTTTGTTCGATTATCCTCTCGAGGTGGTTGCTGTAAATGGCTATTATCAGGTTTTGCCAAATAAGCCATTATTAATACTATAGCTTTTTTTGATGGTGAATGCTTTTGAATCAATAAAAAAGCCGTTTTATCGGTTTATGGTTCTGTGTGTTTTTGTCTACTCCGGAACCATACTCGCCTCTGAAAAGGAAGAGCGAGTCCCTGTATTGCCCGCTAAAATAGACTCAGACAGCTCCGCTACGACAAAAGCTGTGGTAACCTCACCCCGGTTTTCATCGACAGTCAGCTCTGTCACGGCTCCGGATGGTTTCATCCTGAGAATGCTTAAAAAAGGTGAAAATCTTTCTACAATATGTAAAGCCGATTCCAGCTGTAAATCAATTTTTTTGAAAATCAACCGGCTTGATAACAGGCATTTCCCGATAGGCAAAAAAGTGCTTGTTCCAGTCGATATTAGCAAGGCAAAACTCTATGTTCCTGTACCGGAAACCCTTATAGACTCTCGGGGAGAACGTGAAGTCAGAATCTTTCTCGATCCGCAGTATTTTGGCGCTTATGCAAATGGCCGGCTTCTCTTCTGGGGTCCGGTCTCTTCCGGAACAAAAAAAAGGTCTACTCCTCCAGGCAGGTTTTTTGTGAACTATAAAGAGCGCTTCAAACGTTCGCACAAGTACGAAAATGCACCCATGCCCTTTTCTATAAATTATCATGACGGTTACTTCATGCATCAACAGTCCCTTCCGGGATATCCGGCTTCACACGGTTGCGTCCGAATGTTGCAGGAAGATGCGGAACGGCTTTTTTTCTGGACTCAGCTTCGTGATCCGGTGACGCTTGTCAAAGATCGGTAACTCTTTTTTTTATTGAACTCATACAACCCGTTTGATGTTATTGAGCTGTCAGGCCTGCTCTCCCGGGTGATGATCGAACACGGCTTTTCATAACCTGAACTATCACAAACATTTAATTCCTTTATTATTATGGCACATCTCACCTTCAAAGGCACTCCTGTTGAAAGCATTGGCGCTCTTCCCCCAAAAGGATCTGACGCTCCGTTTTTCTGTCTGGTCAAAACCGATCTTTCAGAGGCCGGTCCTGCTGATTTTGCAGGTAAAAGACTGGTTCTTAATATTTTCCCGAGTCTTGATACACCTGTCTGCGCCGCATCAGTAAGGCGCTTCAACCAGGAAACCGCATCGCTCGACAATACAATTGTGCTCTGTATTTCTGCCGATCTTCCATTTGCCCAAAAACGTTTCTGTGAAACAGAAGGGTTGAAAAATGTTGTATCGCTTTCCGTCTTCCGCTCACCGGAATTCGGGCGTGATTATGGCGTCACCATTGCTTCAGGGCCTCTAAAAGGGCTTCTTTCCAGAGCCATTGTCATTATTGATGCCGATGGAATAGTTCGCTATACCCAGCAGGTCAATGAAATTGTTGAAGAACCTGACTACGATGCAGCTCTCAAGGTTCTGCGATAAAAGCCTCCAGGAATAGGTCGCTCCACGCTTACCGGCAGTTTTGCTCTCTGCCGGTAAGCGTGGTATATTAAAACACAATACGGGTTTTGATACTTCTCATGAAGCCGCTTGCTATTTTTTTTAAAAAGAACAACTTGTACCATGTTTACCGGAATTATCAAGGATGTCGGCAAAGTCACCGGAGTTATAAAGCAACAGGGCGGTTTGCGGCTCAAGGTACACTATGGCAATTCCGAAGAGTTCAGTACACTCTCAATTGACGAAAGCGTAAGCCTCAACGGAGTCTGTCAGACAGTTGTCGCCACTGGCGAAGGGTGGTTTGAGGTAGACACTGTCGAAGAGACGCTTTCCAAAACCACGCTTGCTTCTTTTCGTACCGGCTCTCGAATAAATCTCGAACGGGCTATTCGTCCTCAGGACCGTCTCGGTGGACATTTTGTGCTCGGTCATGTTGATTGTGCGGCAACTGTGCAGGATGTCAGGGAGCTTGGCTCCAGTCGCGAGCTTTGGATAGCCTATCCAGATGCTTTCAGCCCCTTCATTGTCCCGGCCGGTTCAATAACCATTGACGGCATAAGCCTCACTGTCGCAAAGCTCGAAGCATTGCTTTTTGCCGTGGCGATTATCCCCTACACCTTTGCACATACGACACTTCACACCCTTCAGCCGGGCAGCCGGGTAAATCTCGAGTTTGACATTCTCGGCAAATATGTTGCCCGACAGCTTGGAGTACGCCCTTCGTCAGTTACGGCTGATTCACGTATCGATGAGCTGTGGCTTCGGGAAAACGGCTTTTAAATGCTTGATATTCCTTCAATGCAGCCTGATCTGTTCGGCCTTTCCGTTTCTCCGGGCGCGGAAAATTACTTTCAGCCTCTTGCCGAACGTGTTCGTCCTCGCACTCTCGACGATATGGCAGGACAGGATCATCTTGTTGGCCAAAACGGTCCGCTTCGCAAATTCCTGGCAGGCGGTCAAATGCCCTCAATGATTTTCTGGGGCCCTCCGGGATCAGGCAAAACCACCCTTGCCGAAATTTGTGCATCCTCACTGAACTATCGATTTGAGCAGCTTTCGGCGATTGATTCCGGGGTAAAAGATGTCCGCAAAGCGCTTGAAAATGCTGAAAAATCAAGACGTTCAGGCCACAGGACTCTTCTTTTTATCGATGAAATTCACCGTTTTAACAAAACACAGCAGGACACACTGCTGCATGCCATAGAACAAGGGCTTATTGTACTCATTGGAGCAACAACCGAAAATCCCTCCTTTGAGGTCAACGCAGCACTCTTGAGCAGAATGCAGGTTTACATACTCAAGCCGCTCAGTCCGCATGAAATCGAAGCCGTCATTCGCCGTGCACTGAAAGAAGACACTCATTTCCGTGATCTTTCAATTGAAATTGCAGACCTCGAATTTCTCCTGCAGTTTTCCGGAGGCGATGCCCGCAAGGCACTCAACGCTGTAGAAACAGCCCTCTCTCTCCTGCCCAAAGGACTCTCTCCAATGGTGTTGAACAGGGAAGTGCTTTCCCGAGCGCTCCAGCACAGCGCTCCCGTCTACGATAAAGGAGGCGACAACCACTACGACATTATCTCCGCATTCATCAAATCCATGCGGGGTTCCGATCCTGACGCAGCTCTCTTCTGGCTTGCCCGGATGCTCGAAGGAGGGGAAGATCCCAGGTTTATAGCGCGACGCATGGTTATTTTTGCCAGCGAAGATATAGGCAATGCCGATCCTTACGCCATAACTCTTGCTGTATCAGTATTCCATGCTGTCGAAATAATCGGCATGCCGGAAGTAAGAATTAATCTGGGGCAAGCTGTTACCTATCTGGCTTCCGCCCCGAAATCAAATGCAAGCTATCAAGGCATCAATGAAGCAATGAGCGAAGCAAAATCCATGCACGAACTGAGGGTCCCGCTTCATTTACGCAACGCTCCCACAAAACTCATGAAAGCTGAAGGGTACGGCTCAGGGTATCAATATCCGCACGGTTATCCCGGGCATTTTGTTCAGCAGCAATATTTTCCCGACGGTGTGCAGCCGAAGGCTTATTACCGCCCCGGAAATGAAGGACGGGAAAAGTATATCAGGGAGCGACTCGAATTTTTATGGAATGAACGATACCGCCCCTGATTTTTTATGACATGGATCGTTATTTGTATATTCATGCCGTTTCTTTTCCGTGAATGCAGGGTTGTTTATTTATCACAACTGACTTTTTTATGAACAGGTCCAAGTCAATACTTTTCTTCATTGCGCAGTTTCTCATACTGATTGCACCCCTGCACCTCTTTGCCGCCACAGCTGTGGAGCTCCCCGCACTATCGCTCAACGATGCCGTCCGTATCGGGCTCGAAAGAAGCCGGACGCTCGAAATCGCAAGGCTTGAGCGAAATATGACGGGGCAAAAAATACGCGAAGCCTGGTCCTCAGTGCTGCCGCAAATATCAATGGACTTCACCTATACCCGATCTCTGAAACCCTCAGTAATATTTTTCCCTGACATATTAAATGGCGGTAACGGCAACACCTTTGTTCCTCTTATCATGAGTGCCGATAACGCATCATCCACTACCATCAACCTCCGCCAGACACTCTTCAACGGAACGGCATTTGCCGGCATAAAAGCTGCAGGGATAGTCAGCAAAATGAGTGATGAAGCATATCGGAACACCGAGGCATCCGTTATCGCCGATATCAAGATATCCTATTTCGAAGCCCTGATTTCAAGGGATCTGTTGAAGCTCATAGAGCAGAGCATAACCCGCTGGGAGCTGTCGAGAAAGGATACCCGGTCAATGTTCCGCCAAGGCGTAGCTGCCGATATCGATACCCTCAAGGCCTTCCTTTCAGTTGAAAATCTCCGGCCCGATCTCATGCAGGCCCAAAACAGGGTAGCCAATACCATGACAAAGCTTAAAAATACCATAGGCATCCCTGCCGACAGCACCATAACCCTTTCAGGAAAGCTTGAACTCCCTTCAGTCACCTACCCTAAAGACATTGCATCCGCATACCATGAAGCACTTGATTTAAGGCATGACCTCCGTCAGCTTGATCTTCAGGTCAATGCCGAAGGTGAAAAAGTCAGTGCCTCACGGGCCCAACGCTACCCTGTTATAACCGCCCTCGGCCAGTTTGAATCACAAACAGCCTTCAACGATAATACAAGGACAGCCGACTCCCGCTGGCCGGTTGCTGCGTCAGTCGGTCTTAATCTGTCCCTTCCTCTCTTTACCGGATTCCGCAACAGCTCCCAGATTGAGCAGGCCAAAATAACACAGATGCAGACCAGAACAAGGCTTGACGATCTCAAGGCCAACATCCGCGCCGAAGTTGAAGTCCGGCTCTTAAACTACCGAGAATCACAAAAAAGAATTGAAGTACAATCCAAAACCATAAGCGTAGCAGAACGCAGCTACAACATATCCCTGCTCCGATTCAAAGAAGGCATCGGCTCACGCCTCGAACTCACCGACGCCGAACTCCAGCTCAACAAAGCCAAAACCAACTACCTCCAGGCAGTCTACGACTACCTCCTCGCCTCCGTCCAGCTCGAAAAAACCCTGGGCCGCGCCCCGGACACCAAATCATAAGTAGGCAGTTTCTAACCCCAATTAGGGGACGACATTCATATCGTACAGTAACTGCCAACCGCCCCCTCTCCTCACATCGTCCGACGGGCATAATAAACCAAACTGGAAGCCCTCATTGGCAGCATCTTTCCTCTGATTAAATAGCACAAAGACCGCCAAAGAATGTCAACAAAGCGCAGCGAATTAAATGAATGGTTTTGCCTTTTGCAACGAAGGGCTTCGCTGTGAAAGGCATTGTACAGCACATCAGGGAAGTAGGGTAGCCGTCTAAAAATAGTCAGCTTATGCGATCTCAGGAGTTTCTCTAGGGTCTCAGGTACAAAATGGTAAAGATGACGTGGCGCATCATAGGCAATCCAGTTCTCCCCATAATACTCAGCATCAAAACTTGCCGGATTGGGCAAAGCAATAACAAGTACGCCCTCCTGTTTCAATTGATTAACCGCATGATTGAGTGTTTCATTGATCGAATGAATATGTTCAAGCGTATGCCAAAGCACAATACGATCAAATGTCTTCATGCCGACACTCTCCTTCGTAATTGAAGAAAAGATGTTCAATCCAAAAGAGTTCCGCGCATACTGCGCAGCTTCAGCATCAGGTTCAACTCCGACAAGGTTATCAATCGCTGCATTCAATGTGCGGTGAAAATAGTTCAGAAGATCTCCTGTTGAACATCCTATTTCAAGAATCCTACATTGTTCCATCGGCTTTGCATGCCCTTTCATGATGAGGTCGGCCCTATAGCGCAGAAGCAGGGTTCGTGCTGCCAGATAGGCGCGATCTCTCAGCGTTGCACTGTTTTTGGAATGAAGATAGGGGTCATACACTCCACTGCGGTAATGCTGAGCAATTTCATCCCCATCCGGTCTCGGATTGAGCATAATAAGTCCCGAATCGCACGAACGGACAAGATTCCATAGTGCTTTTCCTGAACAGTCAAAACGGTCAGGAACCTGGATATACTGGGTAAATTCCTTTGAGTTGCTTATGGGGCAGGAAGCTGTTTCCATTCCGCACGGAGAGAGAGTTACTCTTCTCCCTGAGTAAGGTCAGCGAAAGCTTTTTTCAGGTTATTATAGGTCGAGGTCATGTCATTGCTGAGAACTTTGGCATCGGCAAGGACCGGCATAAAATTTGTGTCGCCTTCCCAGCGTGGAACAATATGAAAATGAATATGCGTTTCCACGCTTCCCCCGGCAACCCTGCCGAGATTTGCGCCCACATTGAACCCTTGCGGTCTAAGGGTAAGTTTCAGCGCCTTGATAGAGAGGTCGGTAAGTTCCATGACCTCAAGTTTGGTCTGCTGGTCAAGATCTGAAAAATCAGGAGTCTGCAGATAGGGTATCACCATAAGGTGTCCGCAGTTGTAGGGGTAAAGGTTCATGATGATAAAGCATGTTTTCCCCCTGTAAAGGACAAACCGCTTTTCATCCTCTTCAGGAGGAAGATCGGCAAACACTGATTTCCCGGTCTCCCCCGCAGGCTTTTCATCCTTGAAAGACTGCATATACACTTCACGCCAAGGTGAGTACATTCTATGCATTGAAATAGTGTCCTGATTGCATGTTTTCGTGGTACCAAAGATGGGAATCGAACCCACACGAGTTATTCACTCACTGGATTTTGAGTCCAGCGCGTCTACCAGTTCCGCCACTTTGGCATTTCATTGTAAGGCGTGCGAGAGAAGGGACTCGAACCCTCACGCCTCACGGCACTAGTTCCTAAGACTAGCGTGTATACCAATTTCACCACTCTCGCATTACAGAACAAGAATATACGTGGTTTTAATTTTAATAAAAACTATATTTCAAGATACTTTTGCTGCAACTTCTCAACAATCTTCATCTTCGTTTATCGTTTTAAGCCCATGCAGTTTGACCTAAGCCGTTTTGCAAACTTTCTTTCATGGGTGATCAGTCCGGTTGTGGTTGCACCGATAGCGTATTATGCAATAGTAACAAGAGGGTACGGTGATGATGCCAACAGTATATCATACCTGATGGTTCTTTTTTTTGCCAGCACTCTTGCCCCGATCTTTCTGATTTCCGGCCTTAAAAAAATAGGGAAGATTTCTGACTTCAACATCTCCTTTCGCGAGCAGCGGTTCCTTCCGCTTCTTGTGCTTGTTGCTGTCAATGCCCTTGGGTACGAGTTTATGAAGCATCTTCATCCCCCGAAACTCTTGACCGGTATTCTGCTTTTCAATGCAGTTAATACGGTCTTTATTCTTCTGATCACCCTTCAATGGAAAATCAGCATTCATCTTTTCACCTTCACATCATCCCTCGCGCTGCTTTTTATGCAGTTCGGTTCTGTTTCGTTATGGTTGCTGCCCCTCGTGCCACTGCTCATGTGGTCGCGAATTTTCCTGAAAGCACATAATTTCATGCAAACCCTCATAGGCGGAATAGTTGGTTTTACAGTTATGTATGCCGAGTTAAAATGGTGGACCGGACTGTGAACAGGAAAAAATATGCTGTTGTTGTTACGACCTACGGAGAAGTTGAAAAGCTTACAGTTAGAACCCTGTGGCCGAGTTCGAGACGAATTCTCAAGGTTGTCACTCGTCAGATTGTAAAAATACCGACAGCAATGATCTATTTCATTGCCGATTACCGCTCAACAAAGCACTACATAAACTGGAAGCTCAATCGTTACAGTTCCTCTCTGCTTGCAATCAATCGCTCTCAAACAAAGAGACTGGCAGGATGTATTGCCGAAAGCGGGAATCAGTTTCTTTCTGATGCTGATGTCAACGTAGTAGATGCCTATTATTTTGTGCCACCCTACCTCGACGATATGCTTCAGCAGTTGCAGCGCCACTATGACGGGGTTGTGGTGGTGCCGATGATTCCTGTTGAATCCGCCTTTTCATGTGGTATAGCCTGCCAGATGGTTATTGATGTCTATGCCGACAGCGCCTTTGCCAAGGTAAAAGTCTTAAGCAGACTCTGGCAGGACGACCGTCTCCATCGCCTCTATATTGACTACCTGTTCGGGCAGCTTTCAGCGGCAATGCGTTCAAAAACAAGCCGCAAAATCGGTCTTGTACTGGTCATACACGGCACACTGGTCAAAGATCGTAAAGGAAACCCTCCCAAAGTCTTTAGTGGACTCGAAGAGACCATAGCGTTTTTCGATGTTATGAAACGCAAAATCATGGCTGACCCCCGAAACATATTCTGTGATGTTCGCCAGGGCTGCATGAATCACTCCACAGGAGGCGAGTGGACATCCGACACCATTGAAAAAGCCCTTACGGAGTTTAAGCAAGAGGGCTATGAAGGTGTCGTCATGTTTCCCTACGGCTTTTTCGCCGACAACAGTGAAACTGAGTATGATGCAGGCAACAAGCTTGCCGCTGCCGGATTTCCACTCTCCCAGTATGTTCGCTGTATTAACGACACTCCGGCATTTGGCCACTGGCTTGCCGAAAAAGTGCTCGAAAACCTTCAGGCGCTCAGTAACCTTCAGAACGCCTTTGAATCTCTTGACCGTAAACCGATAAAATAGTTCACCCTTGACAGCTGCAGACAACACACAGAGAGATCAACTGAAAGCCGAACTTCAGCAGGAGCCCGACAATCGCGACACCCTCTATGAACTTGCATTGATCTATATTGATAATCAGCAGAACACCGAAGCACTTGAGCTGCTTGATCACTGTGTCCGGCTGAACCGTCGCGACTCAGCGGCCCTCTATGCCAGGGGCGTAACAAATCTCTCAATGAGCAACTTTCGTAAAGCCGGATGCGATCTATTAAAAACAATCGTACTCGATCCCGATTGCACGCAGGCATACAAACATCTTGGTTTCGTTCAATTTACCCTCGGCAAAGAAGAGAAGGCTTTGAAAACCCTTAAAAAAGGGCTTGAAATTGATCCCGGGTATACCGGTATATACTGTGTTCTTGGTGATGCCTACCTTGATCTCGGAGAGGTTGACCAGGCAAAGGAAGCTTTTGATAAAGCAATAGAGCTTGAACCCCATAACCCTGAAGCACACTGCAAGATGGCCATGTATTATCTCTCCAGAGGTGATATGAAAGGTTTGAAACGCGAGTATGAACTCTTGAAAACGCTCGACGCCCAACTCGCAGAACAAATCGGAACTCTCTTTTTTTAATAATACTATGAAACTATTTTCTGATTCTGACCAAAAGAAACGGTTCATGAAAACCGGTCTTCCCATTATGCTCGGCATTGCGTGGGCCCCGATCATCTGGATGCTGCTTATAGCCATACTCGGCCCCCCATTATTTTCTCTTACAGGCTCATGGCTGGTTACGCAAGGAGCAAATCTGCTTATAGCGCTGATTGCAACCGTTCTATTGTTAAAGCTCTTTATCCGTCTTGGTGCTGAATTTTATAAAAACAACCAGTAATCGCCACAAAAGTGTACTGTATATCTTGAAACAGGTATACATTTCCGATGAACTGATAAAAAGTTTCAGTAAATAGTTCCGCTCATGATAAAAAGCAGGTTTTTTTCTGTGTCCAAATGAATTTTTTTTTATATTTGCGCACCTGCACGGAAGATCGTTACAGGATTGAAAAATTTTCTGTCGTAAGACCGGGATTAACTCAAATTGGCACTACATGGATACTACACTGAGTAATTTTGGCAATGTTTTTGCTTTCCTTGCCCTCGGCGTTGTCTTTGTTGCCGGAGGATACCTCACCGCCCGTCTTTTACGTCCCCAAAGACCTAACCCTGCCAAAAACTCAACCTACGAATGCGGCGAAGAAGCTGTCGGCAGTGCCTGGGTCAAGTTCAATATCAGGTTTTACGTCGTCGCCCTTATCTTTATTATTTTTGACGTTGAAGTTGTTTTTCTCTTCCCTTGGGCAACAGTGTTCAAGCACCTTGGAGTGTTTGCTCTTGTTGAGGCTCTTGTTTTTGCGGGTATTCTGATACTTGGTCTTGCTTATGCCTGGGTAAAAGGTGATCTGGATTGGGTAAGGCCTACTCCGAATATTCCAAAAATGCCTGAAATGCCGTCAGGAAAATCCGCCTCCGAAAGGGCTTAAATACTATTCACCATATTCTTTTTTCGTTATGGGTTTACTGGATGCCGGGATCAAAAATCATAATGTGCTGGTAACATCGGTTGACAACGTCCTTAACTGGGCCCGTTTATCGTCACTATGGCCAATGGGTTTCGGTCTTGCCTGTTGCGCAATCGAGATGATGGCTACCAATGCATCTAACTACGACCTCGAACGCTTCGGTATTTTCCCCCGTTCCTCTCCTCGTCAGTCCGATCTTATGATTGTAGCCGGTACGGTAACCATGAAAATGGCCGAACGGGTGATACGTCTCTACGAACAGATGCCCGAACCGCGATATGTTCTTTCAATGGGAAGCTGTTCCAACTGTGGAGGTCCATACTGGGAGCACGGATACCATGTACTCAAGGGTGTTGATCGGGTTATTCCGGTCGATGTTTACGTTCCCGGCTGTCCGCCAAGGCCCGAATCCCTGATCGGTGGTCTCATGAAAGTTCAGGAGCTGATTCGAATGGAGCAGATCGGTATTTCAAGAGCTGATGCACTGAAAAAACTCGCAGAAAAAAGTGTTGATCCTCAGTTTGTTATTGAGCGGGAGCGTAAGGCTTCCGGCGCATAATTAAATAAACAGGCGTACTCTCAGATGGAAGAAGGACAAGTTTTATCGCAGTCGGTACAGCAGAGCGCTGCAGCATACGCGATTATCCACGATAAATTTGGTGAAGCCGTCTCGGCTTTTGATGCCAATGCAACCATGCCGTTTTTCGAGGTTCTCGAATTATCGCTCTGGCCTGAGATAGCTCTTTTCATGCGCGATCATTCGAAGCTTCAGTTCAATTATATGGCCTGCCTTTCAGGCGTTGATTATCAGGCTGAAGAAAAGGTGGGTATTGTCTGTAATATCGAATCCCTCGGTCAGTTCAATCACAAGATTGCCGTCAAGGTCAAGTGTGCCCGTCAGGGCGGATCAATCCCGAGTGTTGCCTGTGTCTGGCACACGGCGAATTGGCATGAAAGGGAAGCTTATGATATGTTCGGTATGCTTTTTACCGGTCATCCGGATATGAAAAGAATACTCTGTCCTGACGACTGGGAAGGTTACCCGCTTCTTAAGGACTATAAGGTTCAGGAAATCTATCACGGAATCAAGGTACCCTACTAACAGTGTTTTCAATAGTAAAAGCAGCTCACGTATGCAGGAATTAGATATAGCTGGACAGGGTTCAATAAGGGTTACCCGAAAAGACAACAACGTCGTTGTGCTTGAAAAGGACCTTGTAACCGAGCAGATGGTTCTCGCAATGGGCCCTCAGCACCCTTCGACACACGGCGTTCTCAAGCTCGAGTGCCTTACTGATGGCGAGGTTGTTACCGAGGCAGTTCCATATCTCGGCTACCTGCACCGGTGTTTTGAAAAAATATGCGAAAATGTTGATTACCCCGCAATCGTCCCTTATACCGACCGTCTCGACTATCTGGCAGGTATGAACAGCGAATTTGCATACGCCATAGCGGTTGAAAAGCTTCTCGACGTCGAAATTCCCCGTCGTGTCGAATTTATCAGGGTTATAGTTGCCGAGCTTAACAGAATAGCGTCACATCTTGTTGCTATCGGTACCTATGGAATTGACCTTGGCGCCTTTACACCCTTCCTTTTCTGCTTCCGTGACCGCGAAATCATTCTCGGTCTCCTTGAGTGGGCCTCCGGAGCACGTATGCTCTATAATTATATATGGGTCGGCGGTCTTGCCTATGATGTCCCCTCCGATTTCAACAAGCGAGTCGTAGAGTTCGTTAATTATTTCAGGCCAAAAACCGTTGAGCTCTACAAGCTGCTCACCGAAAACGAGATCTTCGTCAAGCGGACAAAAGGAATCGGCATCATGCCGGCAGATGTTGCCATTAACTATGGCTGGTCAGGTCCGATGCTTCGCGGTTCTGGAGTCAAGTGGGACCTGAGACGCAACGACCCTTATTCAGTCTATCCTGAGCTTGCTTTTGACGTTCCGGTACCTGATGGTAAAGTATCCGATGTCGGCGACTGTTTGTCACGTCACCTTGTCCGTGCTCTTGAAATGGAAGAGAGTCTGAGGATTATCGAGCAGTGTATCGACAAAATGCCTTCCGCTGAAGGCTTTAATCCGAGATCTGCTGTCCCCAAGCGTATTCGGCCAAAAGCCGGTGAAGTGTATGGCCGGGCTGAAAACCCTCGTGGTGAGCTTGGCTTTTATATTCAGAGTGATGGAAAATCGACCAAACCCCTTCGCTGCAAAGCCCGTTCCTCCTGCTTCGTAAATCTTTCAGCGATGAAAGACCTTTCAAAAGGTCAGTTGATCCCCGACCTTGTCGCCATTATCGGCAGCATCGATATCGTTCTCGGGGAGGTTGACAGATGATTTTAACACCATTGTCGCACATCAGTATGCCTCTACTTATGGGTAACACTCTCAATACATGGTCCGAAGCTCTTGTCGGATTCAATCCGATGGGCATGCCTCTCGGTCTGGTTATTCTCGCCGCCATACCACTTGTCTTTATTGCACTCTACTCGCTTACCTATGGCGTCTACGGTGAACGCAAAATTTCGGCTTTCATGCAGGATCGTCTTGGTCCGATGGAAGTTGGTAAATGGGGTATTCTCCAGACAATTGCCGACATTCTGAAGCTTCTGCAGAAAGAGGACATCGTCCCCACCTCAGCCGACAAGTTTCTTTTCGTTATTGGTCCCGGCGTTCTTTTTGTCGGTTCTTTCCTTGCTTACGCTGTACTGCCTTTCAGTTCATCCTTTATCGGAGCAAGTCTCAACGTCGGACTCTTTTTTGCAATCGGCATTGTTGCAATTGAAGTCGTAGGTATTCTTGCCGCCGGCTGGGGTTCAAACAACAAGTGGTCTCTCTACGGGGCTGTAAGAAGTGTTGCTCAAATCGTCAGTTATGAGATTCCTGCAGCCATAGCCCTTCTTTGCGGTGCCATGATGGCCGGTACGCTCGATATGCAGAAGATCATCCTGCTTCAGACCGGCTCCTATGGATTCGCACACTACTTTCTTTTTCAGTCTCCGATTGCCTGGCTCCCTTTTCTCATCTACTTTATCGCCTCTCTTGCAGAAACCAATCGTGCCCCGTTCGATATTCCCGAGGCAGAATCAGAGCTGGTAGCGGGTTATTTCACCGAATACTCAGGTATGAAGTTTGCCGTTATCTTCCTTGCTGAATACGGCAGCATGTTCATGGTTTCCGCAATTATTTCCATAGTCTTTCTTGGAGGCTGGAGCTCGCCGCTTCCCGATCTCGGATCCTTTGCCCTCAATGCCTGGACAAACGGGCCGGTCTGGGGTGTATTCTGGATTATCATGAAAGGTTTCTTCTTTATTTTTGTGCAGATGTGGTTGCGCTGGACTCTTCCCCGTTTAAGGGTCGACCAGCTGATGTACCTCTGCTGGAAAGTTTTGACCCCTTTTGCCTTTATAAGCTTTGTGCTTACGGCCATCTGGGTAATATATGTTCCTTAAGAGAGTTCAATAGTCAATTAGAGGAAAGTAATGACCAATAGATTATGAGTGAGTATTTCAGGAATATAAAAACCGGAGCAGTAACCATTGCGACCGGCATGGGAATCACCCTGAAGCATTTCTTCAATGCTGTCCATCGCAAAGGCGATGCCGGTGTTGATGATGTCGACTATTTCCGTCAGGTTGATGGTCTTGTAACCCTGCAGTATCCACGGGAGGTTATCCCCACGCCACAAAACGGCCGTTATCGCCTCTACAACGACATCGAGGATTGTATCGGCTGCGGCCAGTGTGAACGGGCATGTCCTATATCCTGCATAGTCATGGAAACCATCAAGGTTGCGCCCGATGATCTGGCACTCTGCGGAAAAACCTCGGACGGCCAGCAGAAAAAATTCTGGGTTCCTGTTTTCGATATTGATGTGGCAAAATGCATGACATGCGGTATCTGCACAACCGTCTGCCCGACCGAATGTCTTGTACATACCCCTGTCAGTGACTTTTCTGAATTTGATCGCAGCAACATGCTCTATCATTTCGGAAACCTCACCCGCCTTGAAGCCCAGGCCAAGCGCAACAAGCTTGCCGAAATTCAGGCCAGGGCACAGGCTGAAAAAGAAAGAAAGGCTGCGGAAGCTGCTCAGCAGGCACCACAGGAAGCACCGAAAACGGATGGAGAATAACGGGAACATTATGATGAATAACCTGACATACACAGTCATTTTCTATATCTTTGCAGCTATTACGGTCTTTTCAGCCGCATTTGTCGTTCTTTCGCGGAATGTTATCTACTCCGCCTTTTCGCTGCTCTTTACTTTTTTTGGTGTAGCCGCACTCTATGTCTTCCTGAGTGCCGACTTCATTGCTGTTACACAGATTGTCGTCTATGTCGGTGGTATTCTTGTGCTCCTTCTTTTCGGTGTCATGTTCACCAAAAGCATCATGAATCCCGGTCTGAAGAGCGAAGTCCTGCATGTCATACCCGGTACCGTTATCCTTGCCGGCATTATCGGGGCTCTTCTTTATACCTTTTATACCACGCACACCTGGATGCCCTCCGAAAAACAGCTGAACGGCAGCATTGTTGAGCGGATAGGCTATGAAACCATGTCGCACTATGTGCTGCCATTTGAAATGGTCTCCATACTGCTGCTTGCAGCGCTTATCGGAGCAGCATTCCTTGCACGCTTCGACAAGCCTGACAACAATAAATCATAAGGTTAATATACAATGGAACATCTTGTACCCATAGGCCTCAACCACTACCTGACCATATCTGCATTTCTGCTCGGATTCGGCCTCTTTGCCGTCATGACCCGCAAGAATGCCATCGTTGTCCTGATGGGCGTTGAACTTATACTTAATGCGGCAAACATCAATTTTCTTGCTTTTTCCAAGTATAACGGAGGAATGGGCGGGGTGATGTTCTCACTTTTTGTTATTGTTATCGCAGCAGCTGAAGCGGCAATCGCCCTTGCAATCGTCATCAATATTTTCAAAATATTCAAGAGTGTCGATGTCTCAAGTATAGATACCATGAAAGAGTAACAGAGCGTAGTGTCAAAAAAGAATCCCGGGTTTTCAATTTATTTCGCGTAAACATCTCAAAGAACATGCACAGTTTAATTCAGTTATCAATAGTCGTACTGCTGCTGCCGCTGCTCTCGTTTGTCATTCTTATCTTTTTTAATCGCAGGCTTCCGCGACGTGGCGATTTTGTCGGGGTGGGAATCCTTGGTTCAGCATTTGCACTATCGGCCTATATCTTCTGGACCGTTATTGTACAGACGTATGATCCTGCATTCAAGGTCGCATGGGATTTCACCTGGATTGATCTCGGCAAAGTGCCCGGCATCGGTCCTCTGCAAATCAGGATGGGCATAGTTATCGACAACCTTACAGCAATCATGCTGGCAATGGTTACCCTGATAAGCCTGCTTGTTCACCTCTACTCGACCGGATATATGGCCGGTGACAAGAACTACGGAAGGTATTTTGCCTTTCTTGGCATCTTCACTTTCTCAATGCTCGGCATAGTACTATCCGACAACCTTTTCTCTATCTATATCTTCTGGGAATTGGTCGGCCTCTCATCGTACCTGCTCATCGGTTTCTTTTTCGAAAAAGACAGTGCAGCCGATGCACAGAAAAAGGCCTTTCTTGCCAATCGCGTCGGCGATATCGGCATGTGGCTCGGCATTCTGATTCTCTACTCCCAGTTCCATACCTTCAGCTTCACCGAAATATATGCCAATCTGGCAGCAGGGAAGTTCACAATGTCCAATGCCTGGCTCACCGCCGCAGGCCTCCTGCTTTTTATGGGCTGCGTTGGAAAATCAGCACAGTTTCCTCTGCATATCTGGCTTCCTGATGCAATGGAAGGCCCGACACCGGTTTCAGCCCTCATCCATGCAGCGACCATGGTTGCCGCAGGTGTATACTTTGTCGCCCGTATATTCGTACTCCTTACACCCGATGCGCTCCATGTCATAGCCTTTATCGGCGCATTCACAGCGTTTATGGCAGCCACCATCGCTATTACCCAGAACGATATCAAAAGGGTACTGGCTTACTCTACCGTTTCACAGCTCGGCTACATGGTGCTCGGTCTCGGTGTCGGTGCATACTCGGCCGCGCTTTTCCACCTGGTCACCCACGCATTTTTCAAAGCATGTCTCTTTTTAGGTTCAGGTGCTATCATCCATGCCATGCACCACGAACAGGATATGCGCTGGATGGGTGGTCTTCGCAAGCACATGCCATGGACCTTTGCAACTTTTACTCTCGCAACGCTCGCTCTTGCCGGATTGCCTCTTACCAGCGGCTTTATGAGTAAAGATGCTATTCTAGCTGGCGCAATCGGTTTTGCCAATGTCGAAGGCGGTGGCGTTTACTATCTTATTCCGCTTCTCGGATTCTTTTCCGCCATGCTCACAGCCTTCTACATGGGCCGTCAAATCTGGCTGGTCTTCTTCGGCGAAAGCCGTACGCATATGAAACCTGCAGACGACCACCATGGCCACGATGCACACGCAGCTCACGGAGCCCACGACGCTCACGGCGAAGATCACGGTGCCCATGAAGTGCACGAAGTCTCTTGGAACATGAGAGCCCCTCTTGTCATTCTTGCAGCACTGTCAGTATTCTTCGTCTACTCCCCGAACCCCCTCGACGGAGCCCAGGGCTGGTTCATGAAAATGATCAAAACCCCGACAACAGTAGTCGGCAGTTATCAGTCTGCAGTCGGCAGTGAAAAGTCGGCAGTCAGCAGTCAGCAGTTAGCAGTCGGTACCCAACTGCCAACTGCCCACAGCCCTCTGCCAACTATTAATGAGCGCCAGGCCGAAATCGCTCACAAGGCCCACGAAGCCCACTTCCCGGCAATCTATATTTCCAGCATCATGGTTGTGTTCGGAATCAGCTTGGCAGGTATAGTCTTCGTCTTTAGAATCATCGATCCCGATAAAACAGCCGTTGCCCTTCGTCCGCTCTACCTCTTCTCTCTCAACAAGTGGTACTGGGATGAAATCTATCAGGCAACATTTATCAATGGCTCCGTCCTTCTTTCAAAAATGCTCTCCTGGTTCGACACCAATATTATTGATGGTATCGTTAACGGTGTAGCATTATTTGTAAAGAAATTGGCATTTGCCAATAACAGCTTCGATAAACATGTCGTTGACGGTCTGGTGAACTTTACAGCATTCTTTGTCAACACCACAGGTGCTGTTTTACGGAAACTGCAGACAGGAAAGGTTCAGACCTATGTTGTCATGCTGCTTCTTGTTGTCTTCGGTTATTTTGTCTTTTATTTTACACGACTGATCTATTAAAAAGGATCTACTTTTAATCTGAAAACTTACAGATACGGAACATGCTGAGTTTAATTGTTTTTCTGCCAATTCTTGCCGGTCTGGTTATTCTTGCCGTGCCTTCATCGCAAAAGCAGATAATCAGAATTGTTTCATTGCTTGCGGCACTTGCCCAGGGAGTGCTGGCAGTTCTGATCTGGCGAGCCTATGATCCATCACTGCCTGGAATAACTGCAGGTCCCGGAGGGAGTCCCCTCGGTTCGTTCCAGTTTGTTGAAAAGCTGCCATGGATCAGTCTCAAGCTCGGCGGATTCGGTGCGTTGAACATCGAGTACTTCCTCGGCGTCGATGGAATATCGGTGACCATGATCATCCTGACCGCTCTTGTTTCGGCCATCGGCGTACTCTCAAGCTGGACCATCCAGAAGCAGGTAAAAGGATATTTTATCCTCTACAACCTTCTCGCATCAGCAATGATGGGATGTTTTGTAGCACTTGATTTCTTCCTCTTCTATGTATTCTGGGAGCTCATGCTTCTTCCGATGTACTTCCTGATCGGTATCTGGGGTGGTCCGAACCGCGAATATGCCGCCATCAAGTTCTTCCTCTACACCCTGTTCGGCTCAGTCTTCATGCTGCTTGTCATGATCGGTCTCTACTTCAGTGTTATTGACCCGGTCACCGGCAGCCACACCTTCAGTCTTGTGGCAATGGCAAACCAGGCAAACTATATCAAAGATGCCATTCTGGGACCTCACAATGTCATGTGGCGTTACATAGCCTTCATTGTTCTCTTTGTCGGCTTTGCCATCAAGGTTCCGATGTTCCCGTTCCATACCTGGCTGCCCGATGCTCACGTTGAAGCGCCGACACCGATATCGGTAATTCTGGCCGGTGTGCTCTTGAAACTTGGTACCTATGGAATGATGCGTATCAACTTCCCGCTTTTCCCGGAAGTCTTCCATGCCTCAATGTACGTTATCGGTATATTCGGTGCCATCAACATTATCTACGGTGCATTCTGTGCCCTTGCGCAGCAGGATCTTAAAAAGATGGTTGCATACTCATCCATCAGCCACATGGGCTATGTTCTCCTTGGTCTCGCAGCAGGAAACAGCGAGGGAATGGTTGGAGCACTCTACCAGATGTTCAACCACGGCACCATCACAGCCATGCTCTTCCTTCTTGTCGGCGTCATCTACGATCGTGCTCATACACGCCAGATCGAAAAATTCGGAGGCCTCTCCTCCTACATGCCTGTCTATGCAGCCATTGTTACCGTAGCATGGTTTGCTTCACTCGGTCTTCCAGGTCTTAGCGGCTTTATCTCCGAGGCCTTTGTCTTTGTCGGTGCCTTCAGTTCTGTAACAACCCGTCCCATTGCCATGGTATCTGTACTTGGTATAGTTTTCGGTGCAGCCTATCTGCTCTGGTCGCTTCAGAGGATGTTCCTTGGAAAACGCAAGCCCGATGCAGCCTACGATCTTGAAGTAGGTACCGACGGTCACGAGCACATTCACTTCCACGACTGGAAAGGCAAGATCGACCTTGATGCACGCGAACTCACCATGCTTGTGCCACTCGTTGTTATCACCATCTTCCTCGGTATCTATCCGATGCCTATACTTGGTATGATAACCACAAGCGTTAACAAACTTGTAGAAGTACTCTCACCCATCGCGATGAGATAGAGGTCATTTATTATTGTTTGAATGAGGTAAAAGAATAAACGAAGAGAATTATGTTCGAGCTGCCATCAGGTGCTGAAATTCAAAGTATCATTGCAAGTCTAAGACTGAGCGTTGGATTCTTTATACCTGAAATCTATCTGTCCGTGCTTTTCATGCTCTTGATCGTCATCGATCTCGTTGCAAAAGGCAAAAAAAACAATCTGCTCTCCATAACAACCCTTCTCGGGCTTGCGGGCAGCTTCTTTTTCATCTACCAGCAGCACAACCTGCCGGCAGGAGAGCTCTTCTTCGGGATGTATGTCCTCGACGAATTCGCCATCTTCTTTAAATACTTTTTTGTTCTCTCCGGTATGCTCGCCGTCATCATAACCATGGCCGACGAACAGTTTGAGAGTGAAGTGAAAAGTATGGGCGAATACTACGCGCTCATTATCTCGATGGTAATCGGTATGATCATGATGGCATCCTCCTCCGATCTTATCATGATTTTCCTCTCGATGGAGCTCGTAAGCTTTTCAGCCTTCATTCTTACAGGCTATTTCAAACGCAACCCCCGTTCATCGGAAGCCGCGCTTAAATATCTTGTCTATGGCGCAGTATCATCAGGTCTCATGGTCTACGGCTTTTCTCTCATTTACGGCCTTACAGCCCAGACAAACCTCATCAACATCTGTACAGAGCTCTCACAGCACGGCTACGACCCCCTGTTGATGATTCTCGCAACGCTCCTGATTCTTGCAGGATTCGGCTACAAAATAGGCGCAGTACCCTTTCACTTCTGGGCTCCCGATGTCTACGAAGGTGCACCGACCCCTATCACAGCCTATCTCTCTGTAGCCTCAAAAGCTGCCGGCTTTGCTCTCCTTATGCGTTTCTTCTACATAGCCATACCGCATGGCGGTCCTGTCTATGAAGATATTATTGGCATCAACTGGGTCTCGCTGCTCATGCTTCTCTCCGTTGCATCCATGATCTACGGCAACGTCGTCGCACTCTGGCAGAAAAACGTCAAGCGTCTGCTTGCATACTCATCAATTGCACATGCAGGCTACCTTCTGCTCGGTATCATTGTTATGGATGCCTTTGGCACCCAGGCAACACTCTTCTACCTGCTCTCCTATTTCCTCATGAACTTCGGAGCCTTCTATGTTGTCATCCTTATCGCCAATAAAACAGGCAGCGAAAATCTCGAAGACTACCGCGGCCTCGGCAAAAAAATGCCACTCGCCGGAGCAGCACTCACAGTATTTCTCATCTCCCTTGTCGGCCTTCCGCCAACACTCGGCTTCATCGGCAAACTGATGATCTTCTCCGCCCTGCTTGCCAAAGGCTCACTCTACATCTGGCTCTCACTCATCGGCATCATGACCAGCGTCATTTCGCTCTATTACTACATGTTGATCCCCCTCAACATGTACCTCCGCGAATCACCGCAATCAGAAGAAAAGAACATGAACCCGGGCATCATTGCCAACCTTATCATGGCCGCTCTTATGATCCTTACAATCTACTTCGGTCTCTTCTTCCAGCCCCTGTCCGACTTCGCCAAATACTCATCAGCCCTGTTCGGCCTGAAACTGTATTAAGACTCAATCTCATCACTCAGCACTAATAAAACCCCGTATCCCAAAAGGATAACCGGGGTTTTATCGTTACCCACTGCCACAAAATCTCTCTCTTAACTCAGCACTCAGCAACTATTGCTGTTCTTCTTACTCTATAATCTCAAAATGATCTCCATAGCCATCGGATGCGGTAGATTCCATCATCGATACTGCTGTAGCCCGACTGACCGTAATCCACAAGAGGCTGCAAAGCACTAGCGGCCCCACCTGCACACTCACAGCTGCAGCTATTGGGATCATTAGTATAGGCAGTAGCCAGGCAGCTACAAGCACTTCGCGCTCACAAGGCTGCCAACCGTTACGTAACCCGGCCAATGCCATCCATGCGATCGGGAAGGCTAACCATGCTAGGTCGTAATCAAATACGTAAGGGCTTTCCAGAAACGTTGCTGTCATTAGGGCTGCGCCGCGCAATTTCCAGTCCTGGCAACGCCGCCACACATACCATACGACAATCACAGCCCACACAGCAATGACACAATGAACAACGTATGCCCCTGCGACAGAAATTCCGAGCATTCGCGCGAAAGCAAACATAGAAGGCATTTTCGACCAGGGAAGCGATCCGTTTTCCAGAATTAGTCTCGCATAGCCAAGACTCGCGAACCATCCCTTTAGCACGGCGGCCCCCCCCAAGGCTACCGTACCAACGGCCGTAAAAGTGATCGCAGTCACGGCAGCAGTTATCAATGTACGCCACGCTCCAATAGCGATTAACGCTACTGGAAAGAGAAGAGCAAGATGAGGTTTGATAGCAAGCAGGCCGATAAATAGCCCAGCCAGGAGAGGCCTTCGCTCAACGCAGAGTAATGCTGCGCCAGCAAGAGCTGCGGTCAGGAAAGCGTTCTGGCCATGAAATAGATTCATCCATAATCCGGAGAAAGCTGTTAGACACCACATCGAAGTATTGCCTCGTACTATGCGGCGCAACACCAGAAGATAGGCGCCCAGAGTTGACAACATGAAGGCCCAGTATGCTGCAATGTACGGTAGTAAAGCCAAGGGCAGAACAACAAGGTAGAACGAAGGCGGGTAGAACCATACGATAACGCTTTGCGATGTTCGTGGTACAGCAATTTGCTCAGCCTTGAATAATAAGGGAGTGTAGGCGTCTTGAGCATGTCCTGTTAAGGCTATATGCGATGCGGCCCAGAATGTAATAAAGTCGTAACCAAGCGGTTGCCCCTCTTGGATATTTTTCGATATCCAAACCAACTTTAAGCCAACCGTAATGAATAGAGCCAGAATGATGCGGGGATACATTGAGAGTCGCTCCGGATTCAGCCAATGCGCGTGTGTTTTCATGATATCTTCCCTATATCCTGAATTGAATTTTCAAGCTCATTAAGCAATACATCGTCATTTGACATTTTCTACTGCCGATGAATCAAGAGAATAAAGTGAGCGTGGGATAAAAATAAAAAACACCCGCACTACGAAAACCTCGTTTTGAATTGAAATGGCATTTTCAATATCACTGCACACAAAATCGCACACCTGTGCGCACTGCAGTACTGAATTTCCGATTAAGAATCACACTCCCGCTAATAACATCACTCCTAACCCCTCGTATAGAGAACAAAAAGATGATAAGGGCTTTTCTTATTACTTTTATGGTACAGCAATTGCAGCTACAAAAGCGTATTGTTTAAGGAAAATGTAATAATCTCGATAACTGTATTTTGTGTGTGCATAATCGATAACAAAAAAATAGTCAGCTGTGACTGAAGAATGCGAAGCTTATTTGTCCATCAATAAGTGATATGAGAACAGTGACCATGAAAAATCACCAACACCCAATCTATAAGGTACTGTTCTGCAAACTGCTCTGCCATCCATCGACAATCCAGTTTGCAGTTCAAACTGTTTTTCAAGTGGATCAAGTTCAAGAAAGAGGGATCCTCTCCCTCAGTTCGCATTATGTTAACGGTATAGTAGTGATCCCGCACACAAAATCGCACAACTGAGGCACTGCACACTACTCAATGTACCAGTTATGAACACGACTCCCGGTAATAACATCTCTCCTAACCCCTTGTAGGTATAACAGAAAGAAGATTGGACTCTTTATTATTGCTTTTATGGTACAGCATTTGCAGGTCTAATAGCGTATTGCAAAAGGAAGGTTTAACAAGTAACTAAAATAATTTTGAGGTGAAACTATGATGAACACTATGATAAATAAAATAATAGGCAAAATATTTGCCATCAAATCACAAAAAGGAGTAACCATGATTGAGTACGCCTTGATTGCTTCTTTAGTCTCTGTTGTTGCGATTACGATTCTTACTACTGTTGGAAGTAATTTGATCACTATTTTTACATCAATCGCAACCGCTCTTTAATTAAACTCTTTTACAAGCCTAAACAGTGAAACTGCCACTTTTCTCTCCCGCCATCGCTCTCACTCTGGGGGCGATGGGAGCTTTTATCGACTCCTTTTGGATGAGCATCGTCCAGACACTACAAAATCGAATTGCTAAGAAATGTTTAACAAGTAACAAAATAAATTTTTATTCCTGAGAACAAATTAGTGTGAGTATATATAAAAACATTATAAAAATAAGCGAATTATTGTTATAATATACGAAATATATAAATCTTCTTAATGCTGTAAAATAATCAACTTATTCGAATAAAATCTTTTATGTAAAAAATTCAATGTGAGTGAGAGAAGCGGAGCATATTTTTCTAGAGGTTATTTTCAATGGCACTATAATTGAATTTAATAAAGTGTATTGCTATAAAGAGCTATTGTATAACGTCCTTTTAGTAAGTCTGAAGCATCTAATCTTGTTTTTAGTCAAACTGGACAGAATCTGACTCAGAAAAGATGCTTTTTGAGTCGGGACAATTAAGGTGTAGTTGTATCTCATATATTATGCCAAATGAAATAAAAAAAATTACGGCAAGGTGAAGCTATGATGAGTATAATAATGGGCAAAATATTCGCCATAAAATCACAAAAAAAGCCGTAACCATGATCACGTACGTCTTGATTGCTTCTTTGATTTCTATTGATGCGCTTGCGACTGTTCAGCTTGTTGGATACCACTATTTCAGTCGCCCTTTAGGAATTAATAACTCTTTTAAGCCTAAGCAGTGAAACTACCAGTCATCGTTCTCGCCATCGCCCTCACTCTGGGGGCGATGGCAGCATTTATCGTCAACCGCTGGATGAGCGTCCCTCAGACTTCAGGGGCCAAGGTTGTCATCGTTGCGCAGCCCATCGAAGCAGGCAAAGCTATTACGTCGGATCAAATTAAGACCGTCGATTGGCCCGGTTCGGCCGTTCCGTACGATGCATCCACTCGTACCGCCGACGTGGTAGGGAGAATTGCCCGTGTCTCCATGATCCCGGGTGAGATTCTTTTACCTGGCAAAATGGCCTCAAAAAATTCGACTGGCGGCTTATCCTCGCTTATCCCACAGGGCAAACGTGCCATTACAGTTCATGTAAACGAGGTGATTTCGGTTGCAGGATTTGCCCTCCCAGGCAGCTATGTGGATGTTTTGGTTAGCAGCAAAGACGCAAACCAACAGCCTTTTTCGCGTACAGTGCTGTCGCGCGTCAAAGTATTGGCCGTTGCCCAGGAAACCACAGCAGACCCCGCTAAACCAAAAGTAGTCAATGCCGTAACCCTTGAGCTTACTCCGCCCGAATCCGAAAAGCTCGATCTGGCCCGAAACATCGGGGTTCTTTCTCTAGTTTTGCGCAACGAACTCGACACCAGCGTAATAAACTCAGCAGGTGTACGTCTGTCCGATATTATAAATCTACAGTCTACTGCTCCAGCCACCTCTTCGCCGGCGGCACAGGCGGCACCTTCGCTTCAAAGCCGTGGACCCGAAGAAATCCGCGGCACCAGCCGCCAACCTGTTAATACACCATAGCCAACATGCACATGAATTTCACATGCCTGAAGCGTTTGGTTTGCAGTATGAGTGCTCTTCTCGTGGCGCTTGCCGGAACCCTACCCGTAACCGGAATGGCCTCTCCATCGGCCTACCTTGTGCCTGTGGGCGAATCCAGAGTCTACCGGCTCCCTCGACCCATTAAACGTATTGCTGTGGGCAACCCCGATGTGGCCGACTTTATTTTGCTTAACTCCTCTGAGTTCTATCTGCTGGGTAAAAAACCAGGTGCAACCAATCTTATTCTCTGGGACCAAAAAGGCAACGTCACGTCCATACCGCTGCAAGTCAGCCGCAACATCAACTCCATAAAAGAGTTGTTGAAAGTCGTCTTGCCCGGTGAGACCGATATTCAGATCTTCGCCTCGGGACCCGCATTGGTACTGGCTGGTTCTGTGTCGAACACTCTGGCTGCAGACACTGTCTATCGCTTGGTGAAAACGTATTTGGGTGGCACGGTTCCGGGTGTCAACCCCGAATCCACCCTGACAAATAGTGCCCCTGCCTCTGCGGCACTTCCCGGCATGACTGGAGCCACAGCATCTGGCTCTGCGGCACCTGCCTCTAGTTCTGCGGCACCTGCCAGTGCCTCTGCCCATGAATCTGCGGCAACTGTCGGCATACCTGGAGTCGTCAACCTCCTTAAAGTCCGCGACCCGCAGCAAGTCCGGCTCGAAGTCCGCATTGCCGAAGTTTCCAAGTCCTATATCGAAAGTTTGGGTTTCAGCTGGACGCAAATGCTGGGTAATACACAAGGCAGCTTTATGACAGGGTTTGTAAGCACCGCCACGCTCAACCTTTTGCTGCAGACCGGTGGCGTGCCCAATGCCACAGTTGGCAATAACCTCAAAGTGGAAGCCCAGAGCCAGCCCACTACGATTAGAATCCTGGCTGAACCCACCATTGTTGCCATGAGTGGACAAGAAGGGTACTTTCTGGTCGGCGGCAAAATGTATACGCCTACCGTCAGCTCCCTCGGAGCAACCGACTACGTTGAACGCACCTATGGTGTGGGTTTGCGATTTACGCCAACCGTGCTGGATGCTGGTCGTATTTCGCTCAAGGTTACACCAGAGGTATCTGAGCCAGTCACACAGGCTGTCACGGCCGGAACCTCAAACAATTTGCCTACCTTTAAAATCAGCACCGCTTCCACCACCGTCCAAATGAACGAGGGTGAAAACCTGGTTATTGGCGGCCTGATGCTTGACAATCTCACAGAAATCATACAGGCTGTGCCATTGCTGGGTCAAATTCCCCTTCTCGGCACGCTATTCCGACGCACCCAGAAGAATTCTGAAACGACCGAACTCTTGGTTGTTATTCGTCCCACTCTGGTCAAAGCCAGCACATCCGTGCCAGAGCTCCCAACCGACAGGTTTGTCCCGCCTACTCAAAAAGAGCTTTTCATCGACGGAAAGCTTCAAGGCTCAAGGGAAAAATGACCACCATGCGCGCAGATGTTGCCATACTTCAGGCCCCGACAACAAAGTACGCTCAATCCCAAAAGGGCAGTGTGTTGGTCGAATTTGCGTTTGTCCTGCCCTTGTTTCTGGCTCTTCTCTTTGGGGTGATCTCTTTTTCTATAGCTCTCTACGACAAAACCGTGCTCACCATGGCCACCCGTGAGGGCGCGCGTGCTGGAGCCAAGTATGATGTAAACCGGACCAATACTCGCATCAAGAGCAGTGCCACCACCGTTGTCACTAATGCCTGTCAAAATAACCTCATCTCCTTTGGGACTGGCATGACCCCCACCATCACCTATAATCTTGATCCGATTGGTGACAATTTCCTCAAAGTCTTGGTCAGCGTCAATTACACCGGACTCTACGTTTTTTCGGGCATTTCGATTTCGGCCCAAACCACCATGAGGCTCGAATAACTATGGCACGTTCAGACCACATCATCAAACTGTCACACGGTCAGCGTGGCGGTATCGCCATTTTGTTTGCCCTGTGCTTGCCTGTGCTCTTGGGCTTTGCCGCTTTGGCTATTGACCTTGCCCGCCTCAACCTGACCAAGGTCGAACTTCAAAACGCCGCCGACGCTGCTGCTATTGGCGGTGCTCGTTCACTCACGGACCCTGGGGCGTTACCTTTCAACTGGGCTAAGGCCAACATCATGGCTACTTCGATGGCCCAACAAAACGTCGCCAATGGTAGGAATATTACTGATGCGACCATTGAAGATGGTTACTGGAACATTCTAACCAAATCGTGGATTCCGGTTCCCATCCCCGATGTACAACCTGTTGGATATGTTCCCGCCATCCGCGCCACGATTGATATCTCCAGCACCAAAAACAACGGGCCCTTGAAGTTGTTTTTCGGATCCTTTTTAGGTAAGAATACCCAAGCCGTTTCTGCCAGTGCTATTGCCTTGATAGCATCACCCGGGGGCGGCACTGGCTTTTTTCCCTTTGCCATCAACAAAGAAATGTTCGACCTGTTTTGGGACTCAACTACCAACTCCCCCAAGTTTGACCCCAAAACAGGTAAACCCTTTTCCCTTCAAATGGGTTCCATATACGACAATACTGGTAAGGTTGACGCCAATGGAACCATCAACTCGGGCCAGTGGACCCCATTAAATGATCCGAATACAGGCACCAGCACCATGTCGAACTGGATCTCAAGTTCGGGTACAAGCAACACTCTTTCTGTAAATATCGGCGATAAAATTTGGGTCGCCCCGGGCGCCAAGGCGACCTTGTACGGTGACACAAAAACCTTAGTCAATAAAAATGAACCTAACAGCACATTTGTTACTATATACGTTGTTGACAAAATTACCGTTAAGACACAACAAACGGTCGTCGCGATAGGCGGGTTTCAAATTACTAGCGCTGATCAAGCAAAAAAGATAATATATGGTAATTTCATCGACAACGTCACCGCCAGTGGCTCCAACCCAGGCAGCGGCATAGCTCCGATATACGGTGCTTATACTCCTCCATTACTTGTCCAATAAACACACATGAACATTGTTACCTACTCTCACAAGCCCTGGGAGGTTCCCGATACACAACTTAAACTTGGTCAGCACCAACTGGTCCGACTGGTGGGCGATTTAGGGGCAATGGTGACCCAACTCACAGCCAAAAATCCCGACCTTGTATTTCTCGCGGGCTTTGACCCCGCCGAACCCCACTACATGCAAGAGGTAGAGAAACTCTGCCTCGCCCTTCCGCATGCCGCTATACTGGCTCTGCTCCCACAGGTACAGCCTGAACTGTTGTTATCTCTTATGCGTGCTGGTGTGCGTGAAGTCATTGTCGACAGCACCCCCGAAACCCTGCATCAAGTTATCGAACGCACTCACCTTCGTGCCAAAGGTTCTAGCACTAGCCGGTGTCGGGTTTTTGGATTTGTCTCTTCCAAAGGGGGTGATGGTAGCTCTTGCATCGCGGCCAACTTAGCCTTTGCGCTCTCTCAACTGCCCGCCACCCGCGTGCTGGTGGTCGATGTCTCTTTACCCTTTGGCGACCTCGACATGTACCTCACAGGACTTATTCATCCTCAAGATTTGGCCGACATCTCCAGTCAATCCGACCGGCTCGACCAGTCGCTGCTCGACAGCATGGTGCAGCACCTCAGCCCCACGCTCGATCTCATTCCCTCGCCCGGCACCTTCGAAAAAATCGTTCATATCGATCCCAGGCGCGTGAGCGAACTCATTCATATTGCCACAAACTTTTACGACTACATTCTGGTGGACGTTGCCTCATCTCTCGACCAGGTCGGCATGCTGGTTTTCGAGCATCTTGACGAACTCTGCATCGTATTCACCCCATCGCTGCCATCGCTGCGCCGGGCAGGCCAACTGCTCAGACTCTGGAAAGAATTTGAAAAACCCATGTCGCGCATCGAAATCATCCTCAACCGTGCAGACACAACTGTTCCCATCTCCAGTGCCGAAATCGAAAAAGTCATCGGCAGGCCAATTAACAAACGCTTCCCCTCCGACCCGGAAGCAGTGCAGGAATCTCTCTTGATTGGTAAGCCTCTTTTGCAAGTGGCCCCCAAATCCAAACTTTCCAAAACCATCGTTGACTGGGCCGAGTTCATTACAGGCAGCAGTCACCATAAACACTCGCTATGGCAACGCTTAAAGATCAAATAGCAAGCTGGAACCTCTCCACCAAACGGGTAACAGTTCCCCCTGCATTATCGCCTGCAGTCACTGATGTGCCCGCGAAACCTTATGTCGTTGAGGCTCCACCTTCGCCTGTACCGGCACCGGCGATAAAAACCCAGGCATCCCTGGGGGGCGACTATTACACGACCAAAATGAAGTTGCACCAAAAGCTGCTCACCCGCATCGACCTCAACACCATCGAAAGCCTGACCCCCGGGCAGCTGCGCAACGAGCTTGGTGTCTTGCTTGTCGCCCTCATCGAAGAAGTCGCCATCCCCCTCAATGATCAGGAGCGCGTCAAATTGGTGAGCGACCTCAAAAACGAAATCATGGGTCTGGGCCCTTTGGAGCCCTTGCTGGCCGACCCTGCCATTTCTGAAATCATGGTCAACGGCTACCAAAATGTCTATGTCGAAAAAAGCGGACGCATTCAGCTCACCGACATCCGCTTCAACGACGACGCACACCTCATGAAAATCATCGACAAAATCGTCTCTCGTGTGGGAAGGCGCATCGATGAATCCACCCCCATGGCCGATGCACGCCTGCCCGATGGGTCGCGCGTCAACGCAATCATTCCGCCATTGGCTCTCGACGGCCCTGTTCTCACTATTCGGCGCTTTGCGGTTGTGCCCCTGCAAGTGCACGACCTCATTCAAAAAAACGCACTCACCCCCGCAATGGCCGAACTCTTGTCGGCTTTGGTTAAAGTCAAGTGCAACATCATCATTTCCGGAGGCACTGGTACGGGTAAAACCACGCTGCTCAACATTCTATCGAGCTTTATTCCCCACAACGAACGCATCGTCACCATCGAAGACACTGCCGAACTGCAGCTTCAGCAGGATCACGTCATTCGGCTCGAAACACGCCCGCCCAACATCGAAGGTAAAGGCGAAATCACCATGCGCGCACTTGTGAAAAACTCCTTGCGCATGCGGCCCGACCGCATCGTGATGGGCGAGGTTCGTGGCGGCGAGGTGATGGATATGCTCCAGGCTATGAACACCGGGCACGAAGGCTCGCTCACCACCATCCACGCCAACACCTCGCGGGATGCCCTGAGCAGGCTTGAAAACCTCGTGGGCATGGGTGGCATCAGTCTACCCAGCAAAGCCCTGCGCCAGCTCATTTCCTCGACAATTCACTTTATCGTCCAGGCTACACGATTGGATGACGGCAGCCGCAAGATCACGAGCATCCAGGAAATCAGCGGCATGGAAGGCGACGTCATTACCACCCAGGAAATTTTTTGCTACAAGCGCACCGGCACTAACCCGGACGGGTCCGTGCAAGGAATATTCAGTGCTACGGGCGTGCGTCCCAAAATGTCTGAAAAAATCCGCACCTACGGCATCGATCTCAGCAACGGCATGTTCGACTCCGTCGCCAACGACTAACCTCAATGCATATCATGAACACGCTTTTGATCCCCTTCTTTTCTTTTGTGGTAGTCATGTTGATCATGTTATTGTTCTATGGGGTTTGGATTCACTTTTTCGACCGCCGCAGCAAAGCCAAAAAACAGCGCTTGCAGGCCATCCACAATACCGTTCAGTCGAGTGCTCAAAGCCTCAGCACCATGCAAACCATCCGGCAGGACAGTGTGCTCGAAACCTGGTTGCGCTCACGTTCCGGAACATTTGAGCAGCTCGAAAACCTGATCCAGCGCGCCCACAGTCCGCTCACTTCCAGGCACTTAATGGGTCTCATGCTCGCCTTGTTTACGGTGGTTCTGGTGTTGGGTCTTCTGCGCCAAACCAACCCCTTGCTCCTTCTCGTCCTGGCAGTCGCCATCGCCAGCACGCCGGTTTTTTGGTTATCTCGGCAATCCAACAAGCGCCGTCAAGCCTTCGGAGACAAACTACCGGAAACGCTCGACTACATCTCGCGCGCAATGCGCGCCGGCCACAGCCTGACCTCGGCCATCGGCATGGTTGGCAAGGAGTTTCCATACCCCATAGGGTACGAATTTAAAACAGTCTTCGATGAACTCGCCTTTGGCATCCCATTCAAAGACGCGATCGGCCGGCTCGCCGATCGCGTTCAAAGCTACGACCTCAATTTCTTTGTCATCGCTCTCATGATCCAGCACGAAACTGGCGGCAACCTCACCGAACTGCTCGATGGGTTGGCCAGTACCATGCGCGAACGCATCAAACTGCGCGGCAAAATTCGCACGCTCTCAAGCGAAGGACGCGCATCAGCCTGGGTACTGGGCAGTATGCCGTTTGCGCTCGGCGGTATTCTCGGGCTCATAAACCCCGGCTACATCTCGGTGCTCTTTACCACTCCCCAAGGCCATACCCTCCTCCTCATCGGTGGTGGGCTTATGGTCGTTGGCATCTTTCTGCTCAACAGCATCATCCATATCAAGGTTTAACCCTGGCCACGCCTGCCATGCAACCCACACTGCAAATCCTTACCATCGTGCTCTCGGGGGCCGCTGTCGCCTCGGTTGTGCTCGCGTTGTACAATTGGGTGGTCGACAACTCCCTCAAAAAACGCCTCACCCAATTCGTTCGCCAAAGCGGGGCTTCGGCCGCCCCCCCCTCAACCAGGACGGCCAACACCAACAAACTAGCCTCAGTCATCAACATTCTCTCTAAACTCTCAATCCCGGAAGAAGGATGGCAAAGCTCCAGCGTTCATATCAGGTTTTTGCAAGCCGGTATTCGCAGCAAAAACGCACCTCAGTACTACTATGCCGTCAAAACCCTGCTCTCAATGGTGCTGCCGGTGGTGCTGGCTTTGTTCCTGCATTTCACCCAGCCCGATATTCCCCTAGTTCGTGTCATGATTTTGGTGCTGCTTACGGCCGCAGCAGGCTACTATCTGCCTGAAATGCTGCTGCGCTTCATCACCAATAAACGTATCGAACGCATGCGCAACAGCCTGCCCGACATGATCGACCTCATGGTCATCTGCACTGAGTCGGGTATGGGCATCGACGCCGCCATTGCCCGCATATCGAACGAAATGATGCTCACCAACCCCGACCTGGCCCAGGAGTTTTACCTCTCGGCCGTCGAAATGCGCGCCGGCGCCACCCGCATCGAAGCCTTGCGCAACCTGGCACTGCGCTCACGACTCGAAGACCTGAAAGACCTCGTTTCCATGCTCGTACAGGCCGACAAATTTGGCACCAGCTTGGCCGAAGCGTTGCGTGTGCAGTCAGACATGATGCGCTCTCGCCGCACCCAACGTGCCGAAGAGCTTGCCGCCAAACTCCCCGTCAAAATGCTGCTGCCGCTCATCTTGTTTATTTTCCCGACGCTCATGCTGGTGCTGCTGGGGCCTGCAATCATTCAGGTGATTCAAGCCTTTTCCAATAAGCCCTCGCCATGAGCCTCTGCTCCAAGTTGCCTCTTGTGTGGGCACTTTGGCCATGGTGGTTGACCGGTGCGTTGGTAGGCCTGTGGCTGGTGCCCTTGGCCCGCATCATTCCGCGCAAGGTGTTGCAGTGCGCCAAAGCCTCCAAGCTCGTATGGCAGGGCCCTGGTGTCGGCCTAGAGCAGCCCCTTCCGCTGGCCCGCCGCATGTGGGTGCCGGTGGTCAACGGCGGCTTGTGGGCCTATGCGGCCCACACCTCCAGTCACCCAGCATTTTGGGCCGCGCTGCCAGAAGCCGGTTTGGCCAGCACTCTGGTGTTGCTCGCTCTCATTGACTGGGACACCACCCTCTTGCCGGACTTGGTTGTCTTGCCGCTGGGGGTAGCGGGCTTGGCCGGCAGCTATGCCGGGTTTACCCCGCAAAGCCTGCTCGCGAGTGCAGCATCTGCCGCCGTGGTGCTGGGTTTTATGGGTGGACTTTCCTGGGTGTTCCGGCGTATCAAAGGCGAAAGCGGTGTCGGCGGTGGCGACCTCAAACTCCTTGCCGCACTATCCACCTGGTGTGGCTTTGTCGGCGTGCTATATATAGTGTTGTGGGCCAGTGTGCTTACCGTGGTCTGGTATGTGGTGTGGCGCCGTTTCAAAGGACTTAACCCCGAAGTCGAATGGCCATTTGGTCCCGCCATTGTTGTGGCTGCACTGGTATGGGGCTTGTAGACTGCCGGTTTCGGGAACGCCGGGCTCCAGCTCGGCATAAGCATTCCAAAAATCAGTACTGAGAATGATTGAAATCAATGGGCATGAAAAAATGACAGTGCTGAAGGTTTGTGCTCAATCAATACGTAAGCGATAGTGTCCGCCATGCGTAATACTTCCGAGATTCGTTGGGCGTGGGGCTTGATTGCCGTTTTGGCTGTCGCGGACATGCTGGGGCTGGCGTTGACGGGCATGGATGTGAGGATTGTCTCGTGCCTGCCTGTGGCGGCTATGACCGCCATTCTGTTGCTTATCTCATTTATTTACTCAACAATAAGGCAGGAGACTCGTCTTGTCTATTTCGCCGTGACCGTAGCGCAATTGCTGCTTTATACAGCTCTGGCGGGCGTGTTGAGTTATCTTTTGACTGCAGGAAATCGGCCTGCAATAGATGCCGGGCTTGTTGCTGCCGACCGCTTTCTGGGATTCGATTGGACAACGATGTATGCGTGGGGCAAGACGCACGTTGCCCAGCATTTTGTGCTGATATGCGCCTATAAAAGCCTTCTTCCCCAATTGACCATGATGTACGTCGTCCTGTTTACAAAGGGGTTGTTTGATCGGGCGCGCGAGTTGTTTTGGCTGTTTATCCTGACGAGCCTTGGTTGCGTGGTTGTTTCCGGTCTGTTTCCGGCGGCGGGTGCTTTTGGCACATTCAATGTGCAAACGGCGGATCCTTCCCTCCAGCATTTTCTGGCTCTACGCGATGGTAGGATGAAAAGCATTGATTTACTGTATCTTCAGGGCCTGGTTTCGTTTCCTTCCTTTCATTTGGCTCTGGCGGTTATCTTGGCCTATGCTGCGCGCGGCATTCCCGTTTTGTTCCCTTTTTTTCTGGCGTTGAATACTCTTGTGATTGCGGCGACGCCTCTTGTAGGAGGCCATCATTTCGCGGATTTGTGGGGCGGCGCTTTGTTGACGCTTGGGGCTATCGCACTGATGCGGCGTTTCTCCAGTTCCTTCCTGCAAAATTCGGATTCATGATAAAAGATAACAGGTGATTTCAAGTCGGCGACGGCAAAAAACCACCGCATACGATTATTAATTACAGTCGTTTATAGGATATAATTATTTCAATAGCCGGAAACCATTGAAAAATAAAGAACAACGTTATGCTTTCTGGCGGAATTTTATAATCCGATGTCTGGTCGGGGGTTATTACGCCTTTTCAGCAGTGGTTTGTCTGAAATATGGCATAAAACACCTGAAAGGTTTTGATCCGAACCTTCCGCCAATTTACTTTATAAGTAATGCGCTCTCTGGCTTTTCAATGGGTCTGTTTTCATTGACAATTGCAGGACTTTACGCACTGCGTTTACCTGCAGTCAGTAAATTTGCTGGCACTTTCCCTGCAATAGCTTCATTCCTGGGAGCCTATATGATGTGGCCTTTAATTTTCATAGGGCCATGCAAAGATTTGCCGTTATGGGCGCGCATGGTGTCTTGTTTTCTTATTATGGTGAGCAACATACTCGCCGTGTGGATATTGTTCTGGCTTGGGCGTTCTTTTTCGATTCTGCCAGAAGGACGAAAGCTTGTGACGCGCGGTCCTTATGCCCTTGTGCGTCATCCGTTATATTTTGTAGAAATGGTTGGAATTTTGGGAACTGTAATCAATTTTCTTTCATGGCAGGCGGTACTTCTTTTTATGCTGCAGACAGCGATGCAGTTTGTGCGTATTCATTATGAAGAACGGGTCTTGAAGGAATCGTTTCCCGAATATGAAGCCTATGCGGCGCAAACGTGGCGGGTTATTCCATACCTTTATTAGGACACCAGCTCCATCACCTCATCATTCCCCTAAGACATCCCGCTTGCCAGCTGCCCAAACAACGCAAAAGCCTGATGGACTGAGGGTGTCCTAAGGAAATTTACAAAACGAACCCACCCCGATCTTCCAGTATTCGTTCAGCACCTATGAAAATCCCCACCTCCCGCTTGCCAACTGCCCACTCCCCACTGCCCACTGTTTTTTCATGGCATTTTAAAGAACAATTGTTATTTTCATGCAATAACTCATTTTAGGTACATGGTCGATCTCTTTTTTCGGTATATTTCTTTGTCTGCCTAAAAAAATTAGCAAAATCCGCATTCTGATAATCTGATTTTTATAAAACGGAGGTAAAATGCAAAGCAATCAGTCCTTTGCCGATGTATTCAGGGCCGGGGGAGTAAGCCGCAGGGATTTTCTGAAGTTCTGCTCACTTACCTCTGTTTATCTAGGACTCTCTCCCTCGATGGTGCCAAGCATTGTTGAGGCCATGGAAAAAAAACCAAGAACGCCGGTAATATGGCTCCATGGTCAGGAGTGTACCTGTTGTTCTGAATCGTTTATCCGCTCTTCACACCCCACCATTGAAGATATTATCTTCAACCTGATCTCCCTTGATTACGATGACGTTCTGAGTGCAACTGCCGGCCATCAGCTTGAAGATGTTCGCCGCAAGACCATGAAAGACTATAAGGGAAAATACATTCTTGCTGTTGAAGGCAATGTTTCTATTAAAGACGATGGTGTCTATTGCATGGTTGGAGGCGATTCATTCCTCAACACCTTGAAAGAAACAGCAGCAGATGCTGCCGCAGTTATCGCCTGGGGAGCCTGCGCTTCATTCGGCTGCGTACAGAATGCCGAGCCGAATCCCTCCGGAGCGGTTCCCATATCAGATGTTATCAAAGACAAGCCCATCATCAAGGTTCCCGGATGTCCGCCAATTTCTGAGGTAATGACCGGCGTTGTCACTCACTTCCACACCTTCGGCACGCTTCCTGAACTTGATCGTTTTGGCCGTCCCAAAGCATTCTACAACACAAGAATTCACGACAAATGTTACCGTCGTGCATTCTTTGAGGCAGGCATGTTTGTCAGAAGCTTCGATGATGAAGGGACCAGAAAAGGGTGGTGTCTCTACAAAATGGGATGCAAAGGTCCTACCACCTACAACTCATGTTCAAAGATACAATGGAATGGTGGAACCAGCTTCCCGATCGGTTCCGGACATCCATGCATCGGCTGTTCTGAGCCGAATTTCTGGGACAAAGGTCCTTTCTATACCAGACTTGCCGAAGTTCCATTCCTCGGCAGCGACAGTAATGCCGACAAAATCGGTGTCATTGCCGTTGGTGCAGCAGCAGCAGGCGCAGCCGCGCATGCAGCAGTCACAGCGGTAAAAAAGGCAAAAGCAGGCAGTGAAGATAACGACAAAGCTTAACCCAGGAGTAGCTAATGGCCAAAAAAATAGTTGTTGATCCAATACCTCGTATCGAGGGTCATCTCAGAATAGAAGCAAAGCTGAACGACAGTAACGTCATTGAAGATGCCTACAGCAGCGGTACGATGTGGCGCGGTATAGAGGTCATTCTCAAAGGGCGCGACCCGAGGGATGCCTGGGCATTTACCGAGCGTATCTGCGGCGTCTGCACCACGGTGCACGCTCTTGCTTCAGTCCGCTGCGTTGAGGACGCACTCGGTATCGATATTCCAGCCAATGCCCGCATCATCAGAAACCTGATGAATGCAACCCAGGTGACACAGGATCACCTTGTGCACTTCTACCACCTTCATGCCCTCGACTGGGTTGATGTTGTCAGCGCCCTCAAAGCCGATCCAAAGCAGACCTCTGTTATTGCTCAAAGCCTCTCCTCATGGCCCAAATCATCGGTTGGCTACTTCAAGGACCTGCAGCAGCGCCTTGTCGGATTCGTTGAAAGCGGCCAGCTCGGTATTTTCTCCAACGGTTACTGGGGCCATCCAGCCTACAAACTGCCGCCGGAAGTAAACCTTATTGCTGTAGCCCACTATCTTGAAGCGCTCGATTTCCAGAAGGAGATCGTCAAGATTCAGACCATTTTCGGTGGCAAGAACCCTCATCCAAACTACCTCGTTGGTGGTATGGCCTGCGCCATCGATCCAAACAAAGATACAGCCATCAATATTGAACGTCTCTCGATGATTAAAAAAATCATTGACGACACCACTGCCTTCATCGACCAGGTCTACATCCCCGATCTTATTGCCATTGCAGGATACTACAAGGGATGGCTGCACGGCGGCGGACTTGGCAACTACCTCAGTTACGGAGATTTTCCCGAAACCTCTCTTGCTGATTTCAAAACACTGCTCTGGCCAAGAGGCGCTATTCTCAACAAGGATCTCAAGACCGTTATCGATGTCGATCCACGCGATGCCTCCCAGGTAACTGAAGAGGTCAGCCACAGCTGGTACACCTATTCGAAGGGTGACGGCAAGGGACTACACCCTTGGCAGGGAGAGACAAGCCCGAAATATACCGGTCCCAAGCCTCCGTTTGAGCACCTCGATACCGACAAAAAATACAGCTGGCTCAAAACCCCCCGCTGGAAAAACCACCCGATGGAAGTCGGTCCGCTTGCCCGTGTTCTCATTGCCTATGCCAAGGGCGATCCAATGATCAAAGACACTGTTGGTCTTGTACTTTCAAAGCTTGAGGTCGGCCCTGAGGCGCTCTTTTCAACTCTTGGCCGTACTGCCGCCAGAGGCATTGAGTGCAAACAGACAGCCGGTTTCATGCGCCACTACTACGACCAGCTTGTGGCCAATATCAAAACCGGTGACTATCGTACCTTCAACAGCGATCGCTGGGACCCCTCAACCTGGCCTGCAGAGTGCAAGGGGTTCGGTTATACCGAAGCCCCGCGCGGCTCTCTCGGTCACTGGATTCACATCGCCGACAAAAAAATCAAGGAGTACCAGATTGTTGTGCCTTCCACCTGGAATGCCTCCCCAAGGGACGCTAACGGCAATTCAGGTGCATACGAATCGGCACTCAAGGGTACACCAATGATCAATCCCGAACAGCCGCTTGAGATTCTCAGAACGGTGCACTCATTCGATCCGTGTCTTGCCTGTGCATCTCATCTCTTCGATATGAACGGTAACGAGATAACATCGGTTAAAATCGTTTAAAAGGAGTCTGTCATGGGGAGAATAATTGAAGAAATCTACGTATGGAGGCTGCCCGTCAGGCTGTATCACTGGATCAACGCCTTATGCACAGTAGCTCTCTTTGTAACCGGCCTCTATATTGCCTATCCCTTGTTCAATCCGCCTCTCGGTGAGGCGGTTTTTTACAAGGGTATGTCCTGGTGGAGGTATCTGCATTTTGCAGCAGCGTTTATTTTTGTCGCCAACTTCCTTTTCCGCATGTACTGGGCGGTCTTCGGTGGCGATAAATATGGACGATTCGGCGGTTTCAGGCCATGGTCGCCTTCATGGTGGGGCAGACCCTTCCGTGAACAGGTTGAGTCCTATCTCTTTCTGCGCTCCGAGGAGCCGAACTATGTCGGCCATAACCCTGTCGCTGCCCTCGCTCACTTTTTGTTCATATTCTGCGGGTCAAGCTTCATGATCTTTTCCGGCCTGGCGATGTATGGCGAAAACAATCCCGGCGGATTCAACTCTGTCTGGTTTGGTTGGATGATACCGCTCATGGGTGGCAGTTACACGCTGCATTGGGCTCATCATCTTATGGCATGGATTTTCCCGATCTACCTTATCATGCATCTTTACGCCGTCTTCCGTCACGACGTGGTCGATCGTACCAGTGTTACCTCATCGATCGTTACGGGATACAAACACAAGGTCGAGGAAGAGCCAGTCTGATTCAAACACTGTAGGGGCGACCCTTGTGGTCGCCCCTCCGTATCAACATTCTGGCCTTCGGCAACGTTATCTATACCCATTGCAGGTGAGAGTTGCTCCCGCAATGGGCTTTTTCTTTTAAGTCAATCATTAACTTTGAGTAGTGAAGTACAATCCTATCAATATTATAGGTCTCGGCAACGTTCTCTACGGCGACGAGGGATTCGGTGTCACCGCCCTCAACACTCTGCAGGAATCCTCAACCTTTTCCGACTCGGTTAACTTCATCGACGGCGGAACCCAGGGAATCTACCTGCTCGACTTCATCGAATCAGCCGAAGCCGTCATCGTTTTTGATGCACTGATTCCGCTCGACTACGACCGTCGCGTCTATGTTTATCGCAACGAAGAATTGCCCGATTTCATCCATCGAAAAATGTCCTCTCACCAGATGGGCTTCAGCGAAATGCTCGGCATAGCCAAACTACACGGCAAAATGCCAAAAGAAATAGTCATGATAGGAGCCCCCCCCAAAGACCTCGAACTGAATATAGGCCTGAGCCCCGAACTAGCCCTCCTTCTCCCCGAAGCAGTTGAACAGGCAAGAGCCATCATCGAAGGATGGCTGGCCGAGTAACAACAAAGCGGAATGGCATATACTCACCATTCCGCCCCCTCTAGACGCCATCAACACCTGAGCCCTCAGTCCTCAACCTTCCCAACTGTCATTTCGAACCTCCAGTGAGAAATCTTCCTGTTCATTAATGCATAAGTCCTATAAGCCCTATAGGTCCTATTCCCCAACACTCCTCAATGCTTAATAAGCCGTAAAAACTCCCCCCTCGTCGACTGCGAACTGATAAACTGCCCCGACATCGCCGACGTGGTCGTAATAGAGTTCAGCTTCTCAACACCGCGCATCACCATGCACATATGCCGCGCCTCAATCACCACCCCGACACCTTTCGGACTCAGTACATTTTGAATGGCATCCCTGATCTGCTGCGTAAGCCGTTCCTGCACCTGAAGCCGGCGTGCAAAAACCTCCACGACACGCGCGAGTTTTGACAGTCCGACAATTTTTCCATCAGGGATATATGCCACATGCGCCTTCCCAAAAAAAGGAAGCATATGATGCTCGCACATGGAAAAAATATCAATATCCTTTACAAGAACCATTTCATCATAGCTCTCTGTGAATAGTGCATTCTTCAAAAGTTCTTCAGGATCCTCTCTGTATCCTTTAGTGAGAAAACGAAGCGACTTCGCCACCCGCTCAGGAGTTTTAAGCAAACCTTCACGCCCGGCATCTTCACCGATCCCTTCTAGCATTGTCGTTACTGCATCCGAGATCCCCCCGATAATCAAAGGATCGTCTTTTGTCATATCGACACAATCATCATCGTCGCAGCAGCTGCCACGGCCGGAAGGTAACGTGTTACTCGCCGAGATAGCGGACGGCATTTTTCCCTGTTTCATATAGTTTGACTTCATGGAGAGCAAGCTCCCTGTTATTGATGTTACGCAGTCGTTGTTCAAGTATATCCCAAATCAGCACAGCAAGCACTTCCGTTGTAGGTACACACTCCTGCAGTTCCGCTACGTCATGATTCAGATGCCTGTGATCAAATCTGTTGATAATCTCCTCTTCAAGAATAGTTTTAAGCGCTTTCAAATCGAATAGAAAACCTGTCTTCCGATCAACAACTCCGCAGATCGTAATGTCAAGCAGATAATTGTGACCATGTCCATAGGTATTGCTGCACTTTCCGTAAATTTCAACGTTTTCACTCTCTGTTAAATTGTGGTTGAAAAGACGGTGAGCAGCATTAAACTCAATCTGTCGTGATACGTAAACTTTCCTTGGTTTCAGCAAAAGATCATTCATAAAGCGGCTTTGAGTTTTTTTCGCTGATTGGTTAATCGTAACAGGCAAAAAAGTGTACTCAGAGAGAGACTTTTCGACTTCGTGACCTAATGTACTCTTTTCGATTAATTATTCATTTCGTTCAATTAACCGGTCCCGTTTGTTATAAGTTTCATGATCATAGCATCATGATGCTTGATAACCTGGGCAGCATAATTCCAGCCCCTTTCGAAGGGGTTTCTTTGCTGACCTGCATTTCGCGAAAGCATTAAGGTCTGCTGTTACTGCAGCGCGCGGATTTTATCGATAACCTCTTTATAGGTATGCATGGCAGGATCTGTTCCATATTCCGGAAGTTTGACATGCTTTGCCACAACTTCAAGGACGTTTCGATTGAGATGCTGAGCTATTTCAAGCATACGGGATTGATGGTGCTCGAGTTCGTAGTTAATAAACTTTTCGACATGATGCTTTTTCATCTTCTCAAGAATACGGGCCATCATATCAGCATCAATATGCATTGAAACCTCACTGAAGTATACAAGCGGAAGATCGTTGGCGTAACCCGTCGCTTGATCAATATCCATTTTTCGGCAAACTCCGGCAGCTATCTGGGGGCGGATATACTCAACCATCAGCGGAATCACTATAAAATGAGGGATAAACTTGACAATCATGCTTATGGCACTGTAAAGATCTTCAAATCCTTCCGTTTTATGGCTTACCAGACTGCTTGCCCATGAGGCTACCTGCTGTTGCTGGTGAAAAGGCAGCTGGCGCAGTACATCCGGTACAGGAATATTGGTCCATGCCAGCAATTGTTCAAGGTCAATTATTTGCGCGTCACTCATAGGGACTATTTCTGCCGTGTTTGAAGAGGAAAACCAATGCTAAAGTCAATACTTAGTTTATCAAAAAAAATAGAGAACAGAAAACCACGAAGAATAAAAAATCCGTATTTTTCGTTAACTGAAATACACTGACAACGGTAAACGCATCGTGAAATCAACACAAATGAACAAAACCAAAGCACTCTCCCTCCTCAAAGCCATTCCGGAACCCATGCTTATTGACGGTGGATACTCCAGGTTCGGTCATCAGTTTTTCATTGCAACACAAGCAGGCCTCATCACCCTCGACTTCCAGGTATACGATCCCATACTCGGCCCTATAGAGTACACAGAAGCAGAGTACAAAGAGATCACACAAATAGCCCGGGAGAGCGGCACCATCGACAGCAACCCTGACCTCGCCCCCGACGAACAGCTCTTCCTCTTTAACAATGCCAGACCCAACACAAAATACTGGGCCTTCCAGCCCCACGACAACGCCCCCCTCGAAGCCTACACCTTCTCACCGGATAAAGCGATAATCGGGCAAAAGTTCCTCGAGCAATATAGCAGCACCACCATCAAACCCTGGGAAGCCATGGACGAGCCCTCACTGATAAACTGGTCAAAAAAAATTCAACAACCGTAACCCTCTTCTCCCCCCGGGAACGCCGAGCCCCAGCTCGGCATTTTATCATAAAAAAGGATTCACCCCTCACCCCCTCGACCAGCTCCCATCTTGAAACTCTTTACAAAATAAATCCTTCGCTCAAGTAAAGCTTGGCTATGGCTTTATTTTCGGCACGTAATTAACTCCCTTTTTTCCGGGTTAACAGGTAACAGCATCGGTTCTTGTTGATGCTGTCAATGATATAGACCTTAAAGGTGTCCGGCAGTTGCACAGCAATTGATTTCTGGTCCCGCATGATATAGACAGGTCTTCCCCAGTCATCTTTTTGAGGAGGTATCTGCGTCTCTTGGCGATTGATAACAGTGCCGAATGTAGTATACACAACGTTTTTCTGCACTTCATAAGCGGGAGGAGGCTCATTATAATAACTCCCTTTTGAGCGAAACAGCTCATTGCCCGACTCATCCGTTATGAGATATGTCCAGTTAGGCCCGTTCGCCATCCTCCATTCATCTCCCAGCAGTTCAAGAAAAATCCCCCCGCCTTTTGGCACTGAAGCAAGCAAGGCAGCCTCCTGATCCCGCGGGAGCATCTCATTTCTTGCCTGATCCTGTACATCAGCATAACACTCCTCGTACGATTTATATACAAAACTCCTTACCCTCGCATGATCCTCAACAGTCTTCACTTCATACGCATAAGGATTGCTCCTTCCCACCGCTGCTCTGGCCGAAACCACCATAAGAAGCGCAATAAAAAACACCTTCATTTTCATTATTCATTCCGTTTTAGGGGTGACAAATATCCATATAATGTAATCAATCCCCCCATTTATTTTACCCCCCCTCGCGAGCCCCGGGAGCGCCGAGCCCCAGCTCGGCATGATATTCCCTGCAACATTTCTCTCCTTCCCGCCATTCAATCTGCATGACCAGAACATAGCAGCGATCGTGTTCCTAAACTATACGGTTGGATAAAGTTTCACTCTTACCCTGTGGAGTAGTATATTAAAAAAGCTGACACAGAGTGAACGGAATCCACCCCGTATACCGCAGATGCATTGAACCGATGGGGCGTGTTTAAAGTCAGAACGTAATCGCCCGGAATTTACCGGGTTTTTTTGTGAAATTTTTATGGTATTGCGTCGAAATAATGGTTTCGATAAAGCCTTTATATATAATCAGATAGGATAAGGAAGAGAAAGAGTATGGTGCTGTTAACGGTTGAAGGGTTAGAAAAAAAATATGGTCTGAAGCACCTGTTCGAGGATGTCTCGTTCGGTATTGATGACCGCGACAAGATTGGTATTATCGGTGCGAACGGAAGCGGTAAAAGCACGCTGTTGAAAATTCTTGCCGGTGTTGAGACTCCCGACAAGGGAAAAGTCATGGTGGCAAACCAGAGGACAATTGCCTATCTCCCCCAGGATTCACCCTTTGACCCTGAGGATACGGTACTTCAGGCCATTCTGAAGTCAAGCGGCAAGGTCATGGACCTCATCTACGAATATGAGGTGGTCTGCAAAGAGCTCGAAACCAAACATTCCGAAGATCCTTCGCTCATCGACCGCATGAGCAATCTCGCTCATGAACTCGATGTCTGTGGCGCCTGGGAGCTCGAGTCAAACGCAAAGACAGTGCTTGGCAAGCTCGGTCTCTACGATCTTGAGGCAAAAATGGGTACACTCTCCGGCGGTCAGCGCAAGCGTGTTGCTCTTGCACATGCGCTTGTTGTCCCGAGCGACGGGCTTATTCTCGATGAACCGACCAACCATCTCGACGCCGACAGCGTCGAATGGCTTGAGAACTATATCAGGCGCTATCAGGGTGCCGTGATTCTCATTACGCACGATCGTTATTTTCTCGACCGTGTTGCTACAAGGATGATAGAAATGGACGGTCGCACAGCCCTCACCTTTACCGGCGGCTACTCAAGCTATCTGGTTCAGAAAGCCGAACAGGAAGAGCAGGCCATACGCGACGACCGAAAGCGCTCCGCCCTTGTGCGTCAGGAGCTCGACTGGATGAGGGGAGGCTGCAAGGCCCGCACCACCAAACAGAAAGCCCGAATGATGCGTGCCGAAACCCTTGTCTACGCCCCTAAAAAGGAGAAGGCGAAAGAGCTCGAAATCGGCTTCGGTGCAGGCCGTCTTGGCGACAAAATCATGGAGTTTCACAAGGTTTCGAAATCCTACGGCGACAAGGTACTGCTTCACAACTTTGAATATCATCTCCAGAAGGGAGACCGTATCGGTATTATCGGCCCGAACGGTTCGGGTAAAACCACCCTTTTCGATATGATTACAGGGCGCATCAAGCCCGACAGCGGCCATATCGAACTTGGCAAAACCGTCAACATCGGCTACTACGACCAGCAGAGCCGTGGCCTCGACGACTCCAAGCGCGTTATCGAATACATTCAGGAACATGCCGAGCAGATCAAGACAAAGGACGGCATGGTATTCTCTGCCGCCAAAATGCTTGAGCGCTTCCTCTTCGCTCCGTCAACCCAGTACAGCTATATCCGTACCCTTTCCGGAGGCGAGCGCCGTCGGCTCTATCTGTTAAAGCAGCTTATTGATTCCCCTAATGTGCTGCTGCTCGATGAGCCGACAAACGATCTTGATATCCCGACACTCAGGGTGCTCGAAGACTACCTCGACACCTATCCGGGCTGCCTTATCGTAGTAAGTCACGACCGCTACTTTCTTGACCGCACCGTTGAGTACATTTTCGCCTTTGAGGAAAACGGTGTCATCCGCCGTTATCCGGGAAACTACACACTCTATCTTGAACTGAAGGCATCAGAAAAAGGGGAGAACGAAAAGAAACCGGTAAAAAAAGCTTCGGAGGCACCAAAACCGGCGGTGGCTCCCTCAGCTAAGTCCGGCAGCCTCTCCAGTAAAGAGAAGCGTGAACTCGAGTCTCTTGAACGCAAAATCCAGGAAGCTGAAAGCCGTCAGTCGGAGATAGCCGGACGTCTTGCAACGGCCGGCAGCGATTTTGAGTTGCAGCAGAAACTTGGTGCTGAGCTTCAGACCATTCAGCAGCAGCTCGATAAAGAGATGGCCCGATGGACTGAACTTGCCGAGCAGGCATAAGGCTCGTCAAGTCATGGAGCATACAGCATCAACCATTCGAAAAAGGCTCGAAGCACTTGCCGACCCAGATGCGGCACAGTTTGCACAAAGGTTTTTCAAGACAGGAGCGGGGGAGTACGGCGAAGGTGACCTTTTTCGTGGAATTCGCGTTCCGGTCTTGCGAAAACTCTCTGTGACGCTGGATAATACCTCTTTGCCTGCGGTTATCCGCCTGCTCTCATCCGACTATCATGAAGACCGGCTGCTTGCTCTTCTGCTCTTGATGCGCCGCTTTCAGCGTGGCAAAGAACAGGATCAGGAAAGCATTTACAATCTCTACCTTGCCCATACTCACCTCATCAACAACTGGGATTTGGTCGATATCTCTGCCGCTCATATAGTCGGCCGGTTTCTCTACTTCCGCGACCGCTCACCGCTCTACACGCTTGTCAATTCCGGCAGCCTCTGGGAACGCCGGATTGCCATAACAGCCACCTTTCATTTCATCCGGCAGGGTGAGTTCACCGATACCATTGCCCTATCGGAAATTCTTCTCCGGGATCCGGAGGAATTGCTCCATAAGGCAACGGGCTGGATGCTCAGGGAGGTCGGTAAGCGTGATGTGGCAGTGCTCGAAAGCTTCTTGCTGAAGCACTGCCGTTCTATGCCGCGAGTGATGCTCCGCTATGCCATCGAACGGTTTCCCGAAGAGAGACGCCAGCAATACCTCAAAGGTTTTCTTTAGGCTTTACCTGAAACTCAGGGTGCCCTGTCTGCCATAGTCCAAAGCTCAGGACGTCAGCAAGGCTCTCAAACTCCTTCGTTTTGCTGTTTCCCATTCCATGACCTGCTTTATCATCCGCAAAAAAAAGTATTGGTTTGTCTGACGAAGTCGCCTGCTGCAGTCGGGCGGCAAACTTTGCCGGCTGCCATGCAATCACTCTCGGATCGTTCAGTCCTGTCGTAACAAGCACTGCAGGGTACGGCACGTGATCCCTTATGTTGAGATAAGGATCCATGGCAATGAGCGCCTTGCACTCTTCGCGGTTCTTGACGGTTCCAAACTCAGGGGCGTTGACCGGCCCGTTGGGACTCTCTTCGCCGCGCAGAGGGTTCAATGCCCCTACTTGCGGAATAACGGCAGCAAAAAGGTCTGGCCGCTCATCCATGGCCATGCCGACCAGAATTCCACCTGCACTTGCAGCATTGATCGCGATTTTCCCCGGTCCGGTATAGCCCTTTTTCTCAAGATATTCAGCGCAGCTGATAAGGTCTTTCCACGTATTGGGTTTTGTGGCTTTCATTCCCTGACTATGCCAGCTCTCGCCGCACTCTCCGCCACCCCGTACATGGGCAAAAGCCAGAACCCCTCCCTTATCAGTCCAGAGCAGCATCCCCGGGCTGAAAAACGGGGTGATCGATTTTCCGTATGCTCCATATCCGTAAATAAAAGCAGGGTTTTTGCCGTTCTTGTGCACCCCTTTTTTATAGACGATTGAGAGCGGCACCATCACTCCGTCATGTGAGGGAATCATAACCTCTTCAACCATCAAGTCCCGATACTCCGGATATTCAGCAGGGGAGGAGAGTGTCTCCTTGCTGAACCTGTTTCTCTCCGAATCAAAACGGAACCGACGGTAGTCATTGCTCCAGCCGGCAATAATCACCCACACATCAGCAAAGCGGAACCCTTTTGAAGAGAGGCCTATCGTACCTGCCTTGAACGGCAGTTCCAGCTCTCTCTCTTTTCCCTGGCCATACCCTTTCCGGAACAGCTTTGCTTCAACACCGTTCAGTGATTGTGTGTAATAAAGGGCATCTTTAGTGAGCGTAAACGATGTCAGCATCGCCTTGGGGTCTTCAGCTACAACGGTTTTGGCATGCAGAATATCCGGATTCCTGAGCGAGGTCTTTACCACCTTGAAACGCCCTGCATTCTTTGGCGTATAGAGATAGAGCTCATCCTTGGTAGCGGCAAAATCGTGAACCTCATCTTCAGGAGAAAAGAGCTTTTTCCATTGTATTTTTTTGTCTGAAAGCATGGACACCGGGGCATAATAGATGGTCAGCCGAGGGTCAACATTTGAGACCAGAGCAAAAAGGTACCCGCTATGTCGGTCGTAATCAACAGAAGGAATATCTTCACTGCGTATATGCAGTTCCGGATTTGTGGCATTTGAAAATATTTCACGGTCGGTTGAAGGGTCATTGCCTATCCGGTGCAAAAAGGTTTTACTGTCATATTGGGGATTCTGTCCAGCGTGAGTAATCGGCTGCAGGCGGTTGTACAGAAATGAACCTCCGTCCTTGACCCATGACGGGTTGGCAAACCTGCATCGGTCGATTCTTTCGGGGTAGAGTTTTTTTGAAGCAACATCCATGACAAGGATGACGCTCTCTTCAGAGCCGTTTGCTGAAACAGAAATAGCGATTTTTGATCCATCTTCCGATGCCGAAACTCCACTGATCACATACTCTTTTCCGCTGCCTGCAAAAAAAGCCCGGGCATCAAACAAAAGACTCTCTTTTCCCTTGAACGTGTCGCGAAAAAAAAGCTTGCCGGTTTCGTCCTTCGGAGTCTCTTTAAGATAGAAATACCGGTTGTTATCAGTGATGGAGAGATTATATGCTTTTGAGGCTTTCCGTTTATCGAAATCACGCATTTTTTCAATAAGAGCGCTCCGGCCGGGGATGCTCTTCAGGATTGATTTTGCATCTTCCGACTGCTCTTTCATCCACTGCTGCACCTGAGGATTGCCAAGGTTCTCCAGAGAACGGAATGGATCTGACACTTTGGTACCATAATACTCTTCCTCCACAGGCAATGATGGCGGTGCCGCATGTCGCTTTGCAGTGATACTTTGTTCAGCACTGACGGTAAAGAGGGGAGAGAGCAGAAAAAGGGAACTTAGCGCAATGAGTGAGTAACGTAAATTCATAATGTCGGTTACGAAAATGAATATAAAAATCTCAATACTGAGGATACTCTTATCGAACAAAAAAAGCAAGCCGTCAGCAGTCAAAGAGCCAGGCTTGATGTCACAGAGAAGCCTGCTTTACGGCAGAACGGATTTTATCCAGAGCACCAAGCATGTCTTCCGGCATCGGAGCCGTAAAAGAGAGTGGCTCATGACTGGTTGGCTGGTGAAATGAAAGGGTTTCTGCGTGCAGGGCCTGGCGCGGCAGCAGTTCCAGAAGGTTCTTGACAAAGCCCTCGCTCTTGCTGAAAGGGAGGGTGCGCACAGCTGCGCCACCATAGGTTTCATCACCAAGAATCTGGTGGCCAAGGTGCTGCATGTGAGCTCTGATCTGATGGGTCCGCCCCGTATGCAGAGTCAATGAAAGCACCGAAAACCAGTGAAGGTCTTCACTGACCTTGTAGTCCGTAATCGCAGTTTTACCATCCTTCCCTTCAAAAGCGAAGTTTGCCATCACCTTACGGTCTCTTCTTGATCGCCCTATATTGGTTGTTATGGTTCCTGATAAAGGAGTCGGAACTCCCCAGACAATCGCCTTGTAGATTTTTACCACCTTGCGTTCAGCAAACTGGCGGGCAAGCCGATGCAGCGCAACCGGATTTTTTGCAATAATAATGAGCCCTGAAGTGTTCTTGTCAAGCCGGTGCACAATACCCGGACGAAGTTCTGATTTGTCCAGCTCCTCGGCATCTTTGCCGATATGGTGCAGAATGGCATTAGCCAGTGTGCCGGTCCAGTTCCCGAAAGCCGGATGCACCACCATGCCGGGCTCCTTGTTGATAACCATCAGATCCTCATCCTCATAAATGATATCAATCGGGATATCTTCGGCAGCCAGTTCAGGTGCTGGCGGACGCAGCAGGGTGAACTGTATCAGATCGCACGATTTGATGCGGTAATTGGATTTAATTGCCTTTTCATTCACCAGTACACGACCCTCCTCAATAGCCTCCTGAACCTTGTTGCGCGTGGCATTTTCCACCTGTTGCGTCAGGTACTGGTCAATACGCATCGGGGTCTGCATTTTGCTGACCTGCAGGATAATTTTTTTAGGCTCAAGAGCAGCTTCATCCTGTTGCTCTGATTCGTTTTTTACTGGCTGATTTTGCATTTTATAGAACTTGAATACTGCCGACACTCCTTTTTACCCGATAAGTATAACAAAACCATACCATATCTATGCATTCCATGCAACAGTTGTCCGAGGAGCTCGATTTTATCTTCGACCTGGCCGTTATCGGTTCCGGCCCGGGAGGCTATGAAGCTGCGCTTCGGGCCGCCAAAGCAGGAATGAAGGTTTGCCTTATCGAAAAAGGAGCACTGGGCGGTGTCTGCATAAACTGGGGCTGCATTCCCACAAAAGCCCTTCTCAGGAGCGCTGAGGTATTCGATCTAAATAAAAAAGCTGCTTCCTTCGGTCTGAAGGTTGAGCCTGGCACTATTGATTTTGCGGAAGCCGTTAAACGCAGCCGCAACGTGGCAAGCAAAATGTCCAAAGGCGTCGGCTTCATGCTTCGGCGTGCAGGTGTTGATGTCCGTCAGGGCGAGGCGGTATTCCGTACCCCGCACGATCTCGATATCTATCGTGACGGCGTGCGTGTTGATGGTGTCAATGCCCGCTATATTATAATAGCTTCCGGAGCCCATCCGCGGACTCTGCCCGGTCTTGAGCCAGACGGAACCCGTATTGTCACCAGCAGGGAAGCCCTTGCCATGAAAAGCGTTCCAGCCACAATGATTGTTGTCGGTGGAGGCGCTATCGGATTAGAAATGGCCTGGCTTTACGCCATGGCGGGTACAGCAGTGACGCTTGTAGAACTCCTGCCCCGTCTCCTTCCGCTCGAAGATGAAGAAATTGCCGAAGCCCTGAAACGCTCCCTCCAGAAAGCAGGCATAACTATCGCAACAGGCGCAAAACTTGAGAATGTAAGTATAGAAGGAGACCGGGTAACCGCCCATCTTTGCATGGAAGCAAACGACTGCCCCCTGCCCATTGCCAACTGCCCCCTGCTAACTGCCGACTGTCTTCTCGTCGCCGTCGGCGTATCCCCCAACAGCACCAACCTCGGTGTCGAAGACGCCGGAGTAGAGACCGCGCGTGGTTTTATTGTCACAGACAGTGAGTGCAGAACCTCTGTCAATCATATTTTCGCCATTGGTGACGTCCGTGGAGGGATGCTCCTGGCCCACAAGGCTTCGGCAGAAGCAGCCATTGCTGTCCAGGCTATGCAGGGAATGACCGCTACCCCCATCGACGACTCCATGATTCCCCGCTGTGTATATGCTGAGCCATCTGTTGCAAGCATCGGGCTGAGTGAAAAGCAGGCAGAAGAGCGAGGGTATATGGTTCGTGTCGGCCGGTCGATGTTTGCTGCTTCAGGCAAAGCGAATGCCTATGGTAATCTTGAGGGCCTGGTAAAGCTTGTGTTCAATGCTGCAGATGGTTGTTTGCTTGGTGCTCACGTTTTGGGACACGGAGCTGTGGAGCTGATCGGGGAGCTGACACTGGCACGTCGTCTTGCTGTTACCGCCGAAATGCTGGCCGGCACAATTCATGCGCATCCGACCCTTTCTGAAAGCATAAAAGAGGCCGCAGAAAATGCCCTTCAGTCGTAACAGGCCAGCCGGTTAGGCAAATGGCTTGTCCCCTGATAAAAAAAACGTCTCTTACTCGTGATCAGTTTTGGAAAACCATTTTCTATTGTCTTTCTAAAAGCATAAATTCAATGTCTATTATTGAAAATCTTTAAAACAGTAAGCCTTTTTCGGTGAATGACTTTCAAGGTTCCCGGGGTTAAGGTATCAACTAAACGATCAATTATGACTCAGACTGAAACAGCTGCAAAAAAGAGTGCTGCAAAGAAACCTGCTGCGGTAAAGGCAAAGGCTGATGCAACGGTTACAACAGCTTCCGAACCAACAAAAGCAGTAAAGCCTGCTGCCAAAAAGAAGTCAGGTCTTGCTTTTCCGTTTACAGCAATTGTAGGTCAGGAGGAAATGAAGCTAAGTCTGATCCTCAATATCATTGATCCGAGGATTGGTGGAGTGCTTGTCATGGGTCACAGGGGTACAGGAAAAAGCACCACTGTCCGGGCGCTTGCAGAAGTGCTTCCCTTGATTGAAAGGGTAGAGGGCGATACCTACAACCGTACTCCTGAACAGTATCTCGAAGCTGAAGATGGCAAAAAAGGCGCCAAAGCTCTCGATCCAAAATCCATCAAAACTGAGAAAATTCCCGTTCCTGTTGTTGACCTTCCGCTTGGCGCTACCGAAGACCGTGTTTGCGGAACTATCGACATCGAACAGGCGCTTACCAGCGGTGTAAAAGCATTTGAGCCGGGTCTTCTTGCCCAGGCAAACCGCGGGTTCCTCTATATTGACGAGGTTAACCTGCTCGACGACCATCTTGTAGACGTTCTGCTCGACGTTGCCGCAAGCGGTAAAAACGTTGTTGAACGCGAAGGCATCAGTATCCGCCACCCTGCCCGTTTCGTTCTTGTCGGCTCCGGCAACCCCGAGGAAGGCGAGCTTCGTCCGCAGCTTCTCGACCGTTTCGGTCTGCACGCGCGTATCATCACCATTCTCGATATCGCAAAAAGAGTTGACATCGTCAAGCGTCGCCGTGAGTTCGATGAAGATCCTGATGCATTCATGAAAAAGTACAGTCGCGAACAGCAGAAGCTTCAGAAAAAGATCCAGCAGGCCAAAGATCTGCTGCCTGAAGTTACCATGACAGATGCTGTCCTTACCGATATTGCCAAGCTCTGCATGAATCTTGGTATTGATGGTCACCGTGGTGAACTCACCATAACACGTACCGCTTTTGCTCACGCAGCTTTCCGCGGGGAAACTGTTGTTACCATGAAGCATGTTAAAGAGATTGCAGGTCTCTGTCTTCGTCACCGTCTGCGCAAAGATCCTCTTGAAACCCTCGACGCCGGGGAGAAAATTGATCGTGAACTCGCTAAAGTCCTCGGAGAAGCAGAAGCAGTATAATGATAGCCTTTACCGATATTGTTGGAATGGATCTGGCCAAGCAGGCACTCATGCTGCTGGCCGTTGATTCTGAACTTGGCGGAGTGGTTATTCCATCGGCCGTAGGGTCGGGAAAATCAACTATTGCCAGGGCCTTTGCCGATATTCTTCCCAAAGGCACCCCTTTTGTGGAACTTCCGCTGAACGTTACCGAAGACCGACTGATTGGTGGCGTTGATCTGGAAGCAACCCTTGCAACCGGCCTTCGCGTCGTCCAGCACGGCGTCCTCTCGAAAGCGCATGGTGGAGTGCTCTATGTCGACTCTATCAGCCTCCTCGACAGCTCAGCCGTTTCGCATATCATGGATGCCATCTCGCGCGGCGAAGTTCTTGTCGAGCGTGAAGGTCTCAGTGAGGTGCATCCCGCAAAGTTCATGCTCGTGGGCACCTATGATCCCACAGATGGCGAGGTTCGCATGGGACTGCTCGACCGGATTGGAATTATTGTTCCCTTCACCGCCCAGAACGACTACAGGGCACGAAAAAAAATCGTCAATATCGTACTCGGCACCAGAGACGCCGAAGACACCAGCGACGAGCTGAAAATGCTTTCCGGTCTCATTCAGGCCGCCCGTGAGCAGTTGTCCCACGTCTCAATAACCGGCGAACAGATAAAGGCGCTCATACAGACGGCGATCAGTCTCGGGGTAGAGGGTAACCGTGTTGATATCTTTACTGTCCGTGCCGCAATAGCCAGCGCAGCCCTTGCTCAGCGCAGCGATGTTGAGGAAGAGGATATGAAACTTGCCATCAAGCTTGTGCTTATTCCACGTGCGACCCGCATGCCCGACAGGGAAGCCGCACAAGACGAGATGCCCCCTCAGGAAGAACCGCCGCCGCAGGATGAAGAGCCGGAGGGCGAGGATGAAGAAGCACCCGCCGATACACCTGATGCCGATGCCGAAGAGGAGCAGAAAGAGACTCCCGACATGATTGAAGAGTTGATGATGGATGCTATCGAAATGGAGCTCCCCGACAATATCCTCAACATATCGCTGGCATCGAAAAAGAAAACCACCACAGGAAGCCGTGGTGAAGCGCTCAACAATCGTCGAGGACGTTTTGTAAGAGCCCAGCCCGGTGAAATGCGCACCAACAAAGTCGCGCTTATTCCGACACTCATTTCAGCCGCACCATGGCAGGAGACACGCAGGCGTGACAGCAAGATGGCTGGCAGACCAAAAACAGCTCTTCTTATCACGAAAGATGATGTAAAAATCAAGCGCTTCCGCGACAAGTCCGGCACCCTCTTTATTTTCATGGTTGATGCTTCGGGTTCCATGGCTTTGAATCGTATGCGCCAGGCCAAGGGTGCAGTAGCAAGCCTTCTGCAGAATGCCTATGTCCATCGCGACCAGGTCGCCTTGATCTCCTTCCGTGGAAAGCAGGCACAGGTTCTTCTGCCGCCATCCCAGAGTGTTGATCGTGCAAAACGCGAACTTGACGTCCTCCCGACCGGCGGAGGTACTCCTCTTGCTTCGGCGCTCTATCTCGGATGGGAGACAGCAAAGCAGGCCCGTACCAAAGGTATTTCTCAGATCATGTTTGTCCTTATCACCGACGGACGCGGAAATATCGGTTTGCAGGCTACGTTTGACCCGAATGCTGAAAAAGCTCCCAAGGAAGAGCTTGAAAAGGAGGTCGAAGCCTTGTCGCTTTCAATTCAGGCGGACGGTGTTGCTTCAATCGTTATCGATACCCAGATGAACTACCTCTCAAGAGGTGAAGCACCAAAACTTGCCCAGAAACTTGGAGGCCGTTACTTCTATTTGCCCAACGCAAAAGCTGAGCAGATCGTTGAAGCAGCCCTTAGCTTTTAATCTCTGAAGACCCTTCCCTCAACGGTCCGGAAGGGTCTTTTTTTAGGATTTATCCCCTTCTTTTATACATTAGAGGTACGTACAAAATATTCTTAGAAAGTAACCTCTAATTATTACCCACCACTTACCATCATGTCTAATCGCCGCAAAATTGTAGCTATTGTTGGACTTGAACAATATAACGCCGGCCTCTGGAAAAAAATCAAAGCCCTTCTTGCCAGCGAAGCCGACCTCACACAGTTGAGTGACGTTGATCTCGAAAAACAGAATCCCGAAGCTGCAACAGCTATTCTCGAAGCCGATTGTGTTTTCATGAGTATGATCAATTTCAAGGAGCAGATCGACTGGTTCAAACTGCAGCTCGACCAATCGACCAACGATAAGACACTCTTTGTTTTTGAGTCAATGCCTGAAGCCATGTCATTGACCAAAGTAGGAAACTATTCTGTCGGTGACGGAAAGGCCGGTATGCCGGATATGGTGAAAAAAATAGCCGGTATGCTGGTGAAAGGGCGTGATGAAGATGCGCTGTATGGTTACATGAAGCTCATGAAAATCATGCGCACCATCTTGCCTCTCGTGCCAAAAAAGGCAAAGGACTTCAAAAACTGGCTGCTGGTATATTCCTACTGGATGCAGCCCACGGCAGAGAACATCGCCAACATGTTCCGCCTTATTCTGCGTGAATATTTTAATGAGCAGGTCACTGTCGGGGCAATTGTTGATGTGCCTAACATGGGACTCTATCATCCTGATGCACCGGCATATTTCAAAGACATCAAGAGCTATAAAAACTGGTTGAAAAAGCGCGGAATCAATATCGACAAAGGCCAGAAAATCGCCCTTTTGTTTTTCCGTAAACACCTGCTTCAGGAAAAAACCTACATCGACAATACCATCCGTACGCTTGAAAAGCGCGGAATTCATCTTTTCCCGGCCTTTGTGACCGGTGTTGAAGGCCACGTTCTGGTTCGTGACTGGCTGATCAAGGAAGAGATTGATCTTCTGGTCAACATGATGGGTTTCGGTCTTGTAGGAGGTCCTGCCGGATCGACCAAACCTGGAACAGCCGCCGAAGCGCGCCACGAGATCATGACTAAACTCGATGTTCCCTATATCGTTGCCCAGCCTCTCTTGACTCAGGGTTATGAATCCTGGCATGAGCTCGGCGTTTCTCCTATGCAGATGACCTTCACCTATGCCATTCCCGAAATGGATGGCGCCGTATGTCCGGTTATTCTTGGAGCCTTGCAGGATGGAAAGATAGAGACTGTACCTGAGCGTATCGACCGGCTTGCCGGTCTTGCCTCCCAATGGCTTCGTCTGCGTGCAGCAGCCAACAGGGACAAAAAAGTTGCCTTTATTGTTTACGACTATCCTCCCGGTCTCGGCAAAAAAGCAAGTGCCGCACTGCTCGATGTTCCAAGAACGCTTTTTGCCGCTCTGCAGCGCATGAAAAAAGAGGGATACAATGTCGGCCAGTTGCCTGAAAGTGCCGATGCACTCTTCAGTGCGCTCGACAAGGCAACCGATCACCAGATTCAGCAAAATCGTCCCGATGCTCTTAAAATCAGTTACGATACCTTCAAGGAGCTGACCTCTTCACGAGAGCGCGAACGCATCGAAGCGAGGTGGCAGAAATTTCCCGGCGAAATCGTGCCCATCGGAGAGCAGGATGTTTTTGTCGGCGGCATACAATTCGGCAACATCTTTATCGGCGTTCAGCCACGCATCGGCATGCAGGGTGATCCCATGCGGCTCCTCTTCGACAAAGAGAACACGCCGCATCACCAGTATATAGCCTTCTACCGCTGGATCAGCCGCGAGTTCAAGGCACACGCCATGGTGCATGTCGGTATGCATGGATCGGTCGAGTGGATGCCTGGCCTGCAGACAGGACTGACCGGTGACTGCTGGCCCGATGCCTTGCTTGGAGAAGTGCCGCATATTTATCTCTATCCTGTCAACAACCCGAGCGAATCGACTATAGCAAAACGTCGGGGGCTGGCCACCATGGTATCCCATGTAGTACCTCCTCTCTCTCGCGCCGGTCTTTACAAGGAACTTCCCGCCCTCAAGGATCTTCTCGTCGATTACCGTGAAAGATACCTTTCAGCCTCATCTGAAGAGAGTGCGGATGGTTCCGGCATTGAAGAGGCCATCATGCAGAAAGCCGAACTTCTCAACCTGACTGACGATTGTCCACGCCGCGAGAAAGAACGCTTCGGCGATTTCGTAAGCAGGCTCTATATCTATATCGCCGAACTCGAAAACCGCCTGATTTCCAATTCGCTGCATGTATTCGGCGAAGCAAGTCCTCTCGAATCACAAATCATCACCATCACCGAAACCCTCAAGAACCGTGGCGAAGACGGAAAGACCCTTCCCTATATTCTCATGACCTCGTCCGGCAAAAACGGTCATTACAGCAGCTATGAGGAGTTGACCACCAGGTCACGAAGCGGAGATGAAGAGGCTATTCAGCTTCGCGAGTGGGTTGAGGGTGCATGCCGTAATTTCGTGCAGCAGGTATTTTTTGACCGGAATAATGTGGCATCCGCCTTTTCATCAATTACGGGCGGAACAAAGCTTCCTTCTGAATATATGCCCTTTCTTGAGCAGCTGACCCAGGATGGAGCAAAGCTTCTCCATGCGCTGCGCGACAACACCGGCGAAATGGAATCGCTCATGAGGGTTCTTAATGGACGCTATCTTCCATCCGGTCCCGGAGGCGACCTTGTGCGTGATGGTGTTAATGTGCTTCCCTCAGGGCGCAACATCCACTCCATCGATCCATGGAGAATACCCTCTGTCATGGCCTTCAAACGCGGGACACTCATCGCCGATACTATCATTAAGAAGCATCTTGAAGAAAATGACGGGCACTATCCTGAAACCATAGCTCAGGTGCTGTGGGGGCTCGACACCATCAAAACCAAGGGCGAGGCTGTTGCTGTTGTCATCAGGCTGCTCGGCGGTGAACCCGCCTATGACGCTTTTGGTAAAATCAGTCACTACAGCCTTGTCCCGCTTGAAAAGCTTGGCAGGCCCCGTATCGATGTCCTCATGCAGCTCAGCCCGATTTTCCGCGATGCCTTCGGCCTGCTCATGGACCAGCTCGACCGCCTTGTCAAGGAAGCCGCCAAAGCAGATGAGCCGATAGAGATGAACTATGTCAAAAAACATGTTGAAGAAGCCCTCGCTTCAGGTATGGAGTTCGATAGCGCAACAGCCCGGCAGTTCACTCAGGCTCCCGGAGCTTACGGTACCTATGTCGACGATATGATCGAAGACTCTGCATGGGAATCGGAAAACGATCTTGACGACCTCTTTATCCGCCGAAACTGCAGTGCATACGGTGGCGGAAGAAAAGGCGAAAAAGAGACCGAAATTCTCCAGAAACTCCTCGGCTCGGTAGACCGGGTTGTGCACCAGGTTGATTCAACCGAATTCGGTATTTCCGACATTGATCACTACTTCTCCTCCTCCGGCTCCCTGCAGCTCGCAGCAAGGCGCAGAAACACTAAAGGCAGCGATATCAAGCTCAACTACGTTGAATCTTTTACGTCCGACATCAAGGTTGACGATGCCGAAAAATCACTCCGTATCGAATACCGCTCAAAACTGCTCAATCCAAAGTGGTTTGAAGGGATGCTCAAACACGGTCACAGCGGCGCCGGTGAAATCAGCAACAGGGTTACCTATATGCTCGGCTGGGACGCAGTGACCAAAAGCGTGGACGACTGGGTTTACAAAAAAACCGCCGAAACCTACGCGCTTGATCCCGAAATGAAGGAGCGGCTCGCAACACTCAATCCGCAGGCAATCAAGAACATTGTAGGCCGAATGCTCGAAGCCCATGGTCGAGGCATGTGGAAAGCCGATCAGGACATGATCAACGAACTCCAGGAAATCTACGCCGATTTGGAAGACCGCCTCGAAGGACTGAACGACGAAGTCTAAGCTATAACTCCTATAGGTCCTATTGAGTCCCATAGGACCTATAAAAGCTCTCACATCGAAGTCGAATAATTCGGCGCCTTCCGAGTTGTGCCATTTAGTGCCGAAACTTAGAACTCAAGAAGTTGCTGAATTTTTTTTGTGAATTCACTTGTACCCGCCTCAGCCATCAACAGCTTGAGTTCGTCCTCATTATAAGCACTGCCGATATGCTTGAGGAAGGAACGTTGTTTCCCTTCCTTTTGGACCACCTGAACGGCAGTTGCCCCAGATGCAGTCCTGACTGTTCTGATTGTCAAGTCTCCGCACATGAGGAAAGATACCATTAGTGCGGAAACTCGGGAACTAGAAAATATTAAGCACTTGAAAAACAATAACTTATTTTTCAAGTGCCGGTCACTTTGTCAAAAGTGGCGAAGTCAGAACGAAGTCTAAGCTATAACTCCTATAGGTCCTATTGAGCCCCATAGGAGCTATAAAAGCTCCCACATCGAAGTCGAATAATTCGGCGCTTTCCGAGTTGTGCCATTTAGTGCCGAAACTTAGAACTCAAGAAGTTGCTGAATTTTTTTTGTGAATTCACTTGTACCCGCCTCAGCCATCAACAGCTTGAGTTCGTCCTCATTATAAGCACTGCCGATATGCTTGAGGAAGGAACGTTGTTTCCCCTTCCTTTTGGACCACCTGAACGGCAGTTGCCCCAGATGCAGTCCTGACTGTTCTGATTGTCAAGTCTCCGCGCATGAGGAAAGATACCATTAGTGCGGAAACTCGGGAACTAGAAAATATTAAGCACTTTAAAAACAATAACTTATTTTTCAAGTGCCGGTCACTTTGTCAAAAGTGGCGAAGTCAGGACGAAGTCTAAGCTATAACTCCTATAGGTCCTATAGGTCCTATAGGTCCTATTGAGTCCCATAGGACCTATAAAAGCTCTCACATCGAAGTCGAATAATTCGGCGCCTCTTTGGTGATTTTGACATCATGCGGATGGCTCTCCCTCAAGCCTGCGGAGGTTATGCGGACAAACTTCGTATTTTTTCTCAACTCCTCAATACAGGTTACCCCACAATAGCCCATTGCCGATTTAAGGCCGCCGATAAGCTGGTAAACCACTTCATCAAGACCTCCTTTTGCCGGTATGCGCCCCTCAATGCCCTCAGGAACATATTTTTTCGACTCGCTTGTAGCATCCTGGAAATAGCGGTCACTGCTTCCCTCAGGCTCAGCCATTGCTCCCAGAGACCCCATGCCGCGATAGGTCTTGAACTTTCTTCCTTCATAAAGAATCGTCTCTCCTGGGCTCTCATCAGTTCCTGCAAAAATGCTTCCTATCATAACCGAATCCGCTCCGGCAGCGAGCGCTTTTGCAATATCACCACTATACTTGACGCCACCGTCGGCAATAATCGGTGTATTGGTTTTGGCCGCCTCTTCAGCGCAGTTCACAATAGCCGTCAGCTGCGGCATGCCCACCCCCGCAACAATACGGGTTGTACAGATACTTCCCGGTCCGATACCCACTTTTACACAATCAGCACCTGCTTCAATAAGGTCTCTTACGGCCTCAGGCGTAGCCACATTACCGGCAATCACCTGAAGATCAGGATAGGTACTCTTAATGCTCCGAACCATATCAATAACAGCCTTACTGTGTCCGTGAGCTGTATCGACAGCCACAACATCAACACCGGCATTCACCAGCGCCTCAACCCGCTCAAGCGTATTGCCGCGAATGCCGACCGCAGCGCCGACTCTCAGGTGCCCATGACTGTCCTTGCAGGCATCAGGAAACTGTTTGCGCTTCTGAATATCCTTGAACGTAATCAATCCTTTCAGGTTCCCCTCAATATCCGTAATAAGCAGTTTCTCGATTTTGTGAGAGAGTAATATATTTTCCGCCTGTTCAAGATCAACATCCTCACGGGCAGTAATGAGGTTTCTGCTGGTCATGATATTCGCAATTTTCTCATCAAGTTTCGGCTTGATCCTGAGATCCCTGTTCGTTACAATACCCTTCAGCTTCATATCACATTCACCGGGTGATGATGGTCGTGCAATAACTGGAATGCCCGAAATGGAGTGCCGAAGCATCAAATCAAGCGCATCCTGCATCGTGGCATCTTCATACAAGGTAAATGGATTGCGGATAATCCCGCTTTCATACCGTTTAACCCGTGCAACTTCCCGGGCCTGCTCTTGAATCGAAAGGTTCTTGTGGATTATGCCGATACCTCCGGCACGTGCAAGCGCAATGGCAAGTCCCGATTCAGTAACCGTATCCATTGCAGCACTCACCAAGGGAATTCTCAGCGCAATCGTTTTGGTAAGCCTGCTTGCCGTAGTTGTTTCTTTAGGCAGAACACTTGAATATGCAGGGATAAGAAGAACATCATCAAACGTCAGTGCTTCATAGAGAATCTTCATAATAGGCATCAGGGTTAAAAGATTGCTGCTAAATCAATTTTGCCAATTTACAAAAAGTGAGCATAGAATGACAATGTTAGTAACAGAATGCTTTTGAAAATCTAAAATAGAGTGTAAATTGTAGGCCATTTATTACGGAGAGGTCGCATAGTTGGTCTAGTGCGCTCGCCTGGAAAGCGGGTAGGGTGTTAAAGCCCTCGAGGGTTCGAATCCCTCCCTCTCCGCAGGGAAACATATAATAAAGAAACTGAATCATCTTTCTTTTTTTCTGGCATTTAAAGGGATGATTCATTATCTTTGGAACCTGTTCATTACAGCATCGAGGAGGATTAGTCTAATTGGTAAGGCAGCAGTCTTGAAAACTGCCGGGTTAACACCCTTGGGGGTTCGAGTCCCTCATCCTCCGCCACATTAGCAGTTAGTATGGAGAGGTGGCCGAGCGGCTGAAGGCAACGGTTTGCTAAACCGTCATAGTTCTTATAGGGCTATCGAGGGTTCGAATCCCTCCCTCTCCGCCATACCACAGAAGCCCGCAAATCGCGGGCTTCTGTGGTTTAAGCAATCCCGCTGAAAATCCTTTTTTTCCTTCTCGGAATCCGGCACTGAATCCTCACCATCATTCGGAAAGTATGAAAGAGACAATGGCATATTTATGGAAAAGGTCAAATTATCAGCCAAAGTGTTGCTTAAAACGAAAGTTCCATTAAGAAGAATTTTGCGTTTTTCCCCAATCTTTTCTCCATCTCCCATCTCCCATCTCCCATCTCCCATCCCCCATTGCCCACTGCAAGCAAAGAGTTTTGATTTAAAATGAACTATGGCAACTTTTTTTGTCAAGTCTAAACGTTTGATCCGCCACCCTTTGTCATCTTCAGTGTGAGGCATCTTGGTATTAAAAAAAAATATATCTATATATTCACCTTTTATTTTAAAAAAATAAGGTGATACATCGTGATTGATTTTAACAAAAATATACTCTTTATTGGATTTGGCTCAGTATCCCAATGTACAGTTCCAATACTATTTAAACACATCAAGGTTGATTATACTCATGTCACTATTATGGATTTTGAGGATATGAGTGAAAAAGTATCACCCTGGACAGCATTGGGCGTTAAATATATTAATCATCAAATAACACCGGATAATATAGCTCAAACCCTTGCCAATTATGTTGCAGAGGGTGACTTGATAATAGATTTAGCCTGGAATATCGATTGCTGCGAGATTCTCCAATGGTGTCATGATCATGGTGTCCTCTATATTAACACCTCGGTAGAGGTGTGGGATCCTTATGAAGGGGCTCTCGAACAGCATCCTACCGAAAGAACACTTTACTGGCGGCATATGAACGTCCGCCGCATGACATCCGGGTGGCAGGATAAAGGCGTAACCGCTGTACTGGAGCATGGTGCCAATCCGGGATTAATATCGCATTTTACCAAACAAGGGCTGCTTGATATTTCCAAAGAAGTCATTGCCCGGAACAAAGTGAGCCACGCTCAAGCCGAAATCATTCAGGATTTATCTGAAAAAAGAATTTTCAATGAACTGGCTATGGAGCTTGGAGTAAAAGTGATTCACTGCTCTGAAAGGGATACTCAAATCTCTGATGTACCAAAACAGGTTGACGAGTTTGTAAATACCTGGAGTGTCGAGGGATTCAGGGAAGAAGGTATGACTACAGCTGAAATGGGTTGGGGAACCCATGAAAAAGAACTTCCGGAATTTGCCTATACCCACGAGGAAGGACCACAAAACCAGATTTGTCTTGCCAAAATGGGTATGAATACCTGGGTCTGCTCCTGGGTGCCTGATTATGATATACGTGGCATGGTAGTTCGCCATGGCGAAGCGTTTACGATTTCCGACTACCTGACTGTCTGTAAAGAGGGGCAGGTCGTTTACCGTCCGACGGTACATTACGCTTATTGTCCGAGTGATGCCGCTATTACGTCTCTGCATGAGCTGCGAGGTTATGATTACAAACTTCAATCAAACTTCAGGATCATGAATGATGAGATCACCAAAGGTTCTGATATTCTTGGTTCATTACTGATGGGTCATTGTTTTAATTCCTGGTGGACAGGCTCCGCCTTGAGCATAGAGCAATCCAGAGCGCTGGTACCTCATCAGAATGCTACCACCATGCAGGTGGCAATATCTGTGGTCGCAGCCTGTATGTGGATGATCGAAAATCCTGACAGGGGTGTTGTTGTGCCGGATAATATCGATCATGAGTATATCCTTGGAATTGCAAAACCCTATCTTGGCAACTTCATATCAAAAGCTTCCGATTGGACACCCTTAAAATACAATCCCAACTATTTTGCAGGGTTTAATAACCCTGATATTGATGAAACCGATCCTTGGCAGTTTAAAAACTTCCTTATTACCGATAATGATTAAAACAGGATACCCCCTAATGGACCCTCAACATTTGAAACAACTGGCCTTAGAGCATGGTACGCCTTTGTTTGTGGTCGACCACGACGTTTTGCGAGCTAATTACCGTGAGTTCAAGCACCATCTTCCTCGGGTTCAGGCCTATTTCGCTGTTAAAGCAAACTCAGACCATGAAATAGTTAAAACCTTCTATGACGCAGGAGCCAGCTTTGATGTCGCATCAATGCCTGAGTTTCTTAATGTCTATGAAAATATTAAAAACCTTACGCCTGAAGAGCAGCAGGAATTTATCTGGGATAAAATCATCTATGCCAATCCGATAAAGCCGATACCCACATTAAAGGAACTCGACCGTTACAAGCCGCTGGTCACATTTGATAATGAAGATGAAATAGAGAAAATCGCTGCCTACGCACCCAACACGGGTCTTGTTTTACGAATAAGAGTTCCTAATACTGGAGCCATGGTAGAGCTCTCATCCAAATTCGGAGCAGACCCTGGAGAAGCTGTTGATCTTATAGACAAGGCGTTCAAGAAAGGACTGGTGGTCGAGGGATTAAGCTTCCATGTCGGCAGTCAATGCACAAATTTCCAGAACTATATTCAAGCCCTTAATCTGGCATCCAATATCTTCAAGGAATCATGGGAAAGAGGGTATAAAGAGGTAAAAATTCTTGATATCGGCGGCGGCTTTCCTGCTCCCTATGACAACAGTGTAAAGCCCTTTGCTGAGCTTGCTGTAATGCTCAATTCCGAATTTGACAGACTCTTTCCGCCCGACATTGAAATCATAGCCGAGCCCGGTAGATTTTTAGTGGCAACAGCCGCCTGCGTCGTGATGGAAATTGTTGGTACAGCGTATCGTGACGGCAAAAAATGTTATTACGTCAATGACGGGGTTTATCATACATTCTCAGGGATCATCTTTGATCATTGCGAATATCCTTTAAAATCCTTCAAAGAAGGCAATGAGAAAATGTGCGCGGTTTATGGTCCTACCTGTGACGCTCTCGATACCATCACTATGGCTAATCTTTTACCCGTAGACCTTTCGATAGGGGATTTACTCTACAGTGAAAATATTGGAGCCTACAGTCATGCCTCATCGACCTTCTTTAATGGATTTCCACCCGCAAAGGTTTTGCATATAAATCAATAGTTTTAGTCATAAGCGCTTCGCAGGAAATGATTCCGTCATAAAACAGCCACAGGACACAAAACAGATACACATGCATTACTGCGTCGTAAGGGCGACCCTTTTGGTCGCCCTCCGTGTTCACTGTAAACCAGATACTGAATGATCTTGGAATAGCTTACGGAGTGACTTATTGCAGATCACTTATAGGTTTAACGTTTAGATACTTGAGTATCTAATTTTGAAAGCACTGTCTTTATGTATTTATTTTTCCATAAATAGAGCGCTATCAGAATGATAAAGAGTTCACTGAACCCCCTGCTCCAGGGCAGGTATTTGTCAAGGCCAAATACTGACCGATGAGAAAATGGAGCCAGCCATAACATGAATTCACCAGCTATGGTATCCAGAACCATATGGATAAATCCATTTAAAGTGAAAATAAATGTCAACGCCGCATGTTGACTCTGATTCTTTGCTGATAGTAACCACATCACTGAAATCATTACCAGAGATAACCAGAACAAGGGGAAGTGGGTAAAGTATTCATGATGATAATGCTGCTGATGATCTATAGGATAGTAATACAGCAAATCAAAATCGGGAGCTATTGCTCCGATCATTCCCCAGGCTATAAAGAAATTGTAAGACACATTGCATTTTAAAAATCTCTTAAACAGTAACTTAGAGACAATATAGCCTGCAGGAGCGTGAGCAATTATCATGTATAATAATAGTTAATCATATTAACGCAAGTTAAGGTATTTGTTCAGGAATACCACCAATAATCCATGCAGTCGCATGAGAGTGCTGCATTGTGACGTCACTTGGTGGAGCGACGCTATCATGGTGAATGTGAATTTAACAGGGCATTGTAGCGTTTCAATGGTGATGCAGTCCGTTCAAAAGCGACGCAAATAAACACGCAATAATTGCAGAGGAGTGCATCATGCCACGAACCGTTAAAGTCCGCAGATCAGTAGTCAAGGCGTTGACATACCGCATAGTCATAATGTGCCTTGATTTTATGGCAATTTATGTATTAACCGGGTTAACGCGTATAGCTCTTGGATTCACGATTGTGAGCAACATCTATACGACAATTGGCTATTTCTTGCATGAAAGAGCCTGGAGCCACATTCATTGGGGTATTGAGGAGGAGGGGAGCCCCCGCCCGTCACCGCCCGTTTTTTAGTTTAAATCCACGCGCCCTCAAGGGGCGCGATACTGCCGGTTATCTTCAATAAAAATTCCCCTGGCTTAAGATGGCGTTATCACGTCGTAACTGACACGCTCAACCTTCATTTCCGGTCTGGTGAAACAGGCATAATCCCCATTCACCTCCAGACAGTACGTTTTATGGCGGTATTCGATAAAAAAATATAATCATAAAAGTCCGCTGACCTTACAATCGTTTTCTTAAGTGCCAGAGAGGGGTTTTTGTTCGAATCATTGTTCGAATCATTGTTCACAATCTTGTTGCAATCCCGTAACAATCCCTTAACACAACGTTCTTTACATTGGTGAGCGCATAAAGGTATGCGAAATGAATTCGGAATTTTCATGAAGAGATCACACAAACAAAACCCCATTACAATTATGAATAAAAAAGTTGCCTTATTCGTTGGTCTGGCAGCAGCCCTCGGCTTCAACCAGGCGCAAGCTGTAGAGTGGAACTGGAATGGAGATATCCGCGAACGTTTTGAATCCCAGCATATTTCTCCAACTGCAACAAGTAATGCTCCTTCAGATGACAGTAGCCGAGCTCGTACTCGCGTCCGTCTCGGAGTTTACCCATGGATCAATGAAGAGCTTTCTGTTGGGCTGCAATTATCAACAGGTGATGATAATACAAAGGAAACTATTTCTCGAAATCAAACGTTTGTAGGCACGTTTCAGCCTAAAAACATCTATCTCAACGAAGCCTTCATCGATTACCATCCGATGTTTCTCTGTGGAGATGTAAATATGATTCTTGGTAAAAGAGATATTACCAATACGATTATAAGGATGGATAATCTGGTTTATGACTCTGACCTTACCATAGAGGGTGCAACCTTGCAGTACGGTAAAGACGCAAATGGTAAAGAAAAAGACGGACTGATTGGAATTGTTGGTTACTATTTTCTGAACGAAAATAATACGTCAGCTTATTCCAGCCCTTACCTTTACCTTGCTCAAGGTGCATATAAGGGTGAAGTCAATGATATAAACTATATGGTTGGCGGCGCGTACAATATCTACAGAAGTCTCCAGAACCTTTCAATCGTTGATACTAATGCCAGCGCTTTAGCATCAAGCGTTCCTGCTAACTGGAAAAATTCAGCCTATAATATCGGTGAATTCTTTGGAAAAGTTGGTGGTCAGCTTACAGAGACCCTTCCCTGGAAGGTTTATGGTCAATATGCGTTTAACACCGCGAGTCATGCTGATCATTCCAGTATTGATGACAGTCAGAGAACTGCCTGGATGACGGGATTAGCGATCGGTGATGCAAAACAAGTAGGACAGTGGTTGTTTGATACAAGATACGTGAGTATTGGAAGAGATTCAGTTTTTCCATTGTTCACCGATTCCGACAGAAAACCTGCTGACCTTGTAAATATCAAAGGGTTTGAAGTCGCAGGCAGCTACCATCTTGTTCAGGCGTTGACTTTAACTGCAAGGTACTATCAGTATAACAACATTAATGCCTCTGCTACTGCCTACAATCCTACTCTTCATCAGTTGCAGCTTGATGCGGTAGTAAAATTCTAAACGTTGTGTGTTGTTCTTTCGTTCTTGTGTTATGTGGCTGGTTTACAGGGTTGTTATTTGCTGATGGGCAACCTTGTATTACCGGTTTATGAACAAAGATTTCTTTTTCTTTACATCTTATTAACTCATTGATCACAATGACCATGAAACTTTTCAAGAAAATACTCTTAAGTGCAACTGTCTTTGGTGTTATGGCTTCCGGCACAGCACATGCCGCAGGCAAAATAGTTATTGACGGCTCAACCACCGTAGGTCCAATTGCCAAAGCATTTGCCGATCACTTTACAAAAACGACAGGTGTTCAGGTAACAGTAAGCGAGTCTGGTTCAGGTAACGGTGCAAAAAGCCTGATAAACAAAACCTGCGACATCGCAACCATGTCACGACCCATGAAAGATAATGAATTAGCTGCAGCAAAAGGCAAAGGCATTAACCCTGTTGAGCATGTTGTGGCACTTGATGGTCTTTCTATTGTTTTGCATCCAAGTAACCGTGTCAACGCGCTCTCCAAAGCTCAGATTCGAGGGATTTACATGGGTAAATACACAAACTGGAGTCAGATTGGCGGACCAAATGCAGGTATCGTGGTTATCCAGCGTGAATCCAACAGTGGTACAGCTGACTCGTTCAAAGAACTTGTTATGGGAAAAGATAATCCGATTTCCAAAAGAGCTGAAACCCAGTCAAGCAATGGCGCTATAAAGAGCCGGGTTTCAACGACACCTGGTGCTATCGGATATGTTGGCCTCGGTTTTGTTGACCATTCTGTGAAAGCTATCCTGGTTGATGGTGTAGAGCCTGACGCTAAAACGGTCAAGAACGGCACATACCCTATTCACCGTCCGCTCTTCATGTATACTAACGGCCAGCCAACCGGTGCAATCAAGCAGTTCATCGAAATGGCAAAAACCGAAGATGGTAAACGCATCATAAGTGAAATCGGATTTGTCAACTATTATTAATAGCAGGCAGAAACCACTTCATTACTTAAAGAATAGATCCAACGACAAAAAGCCGTCTCTTGCGAGGCAGCTTTTTGTCGTTAATTACAAACCACTAATCTGTCGACATCGACCCGCTCTTGTCATATATCCACAATCAAATACAAAGCAGACTGGCCCGAATTACAGCAGGGGAGTGGGGGAGTAGAGTTTATAGATCACTTCCTCTCAGTGGCATTACCTGTCTGAAAAAGCACTCTAATGTTAAAAGCTCAAAGTCTGTAGTTGAAAATCCGTACTCTATTATTGAAAACAACACATACAATGTCGACTCCAATGCTTCTCGTTATAGAGGACGACCAGAACCTCTCGAAACTGCTGGAATATAACCTCGAGCGTGCGGGCTATAAATGTCATCGTTCAAGTTCCGGTGAAGATGGTCTTGAACAACTGTCACGCAATAATTTTGACCTTGTTTTGCTTGATATCATGCTGCCAGGAATTAATGGCTTTGATGTATGCCGTATCATCAGGCAAAATCAGGTATACAAAGATATTCCTATCATTATGCTCACTGCAAAAGGAGAGGAAATCGACAGGATTTTCGGATTTGAACTCGGTGTTGACGACTACGTTGTCAAGCCCTTCAGCCCACGCGAGCTGAACCTCAGAATAAGGGCTGTTCTCAATAGAGAGCGACGTATAGGGGGCAAAATCAAGGAGGTGCTTAAGGTTGCAGGTCTTGAAATCGATTTGACGCGCCATATTGTCAGGCTGGATGGCAATGAGCTTGTGCTGACCCTCATGGAATTCAAACTGCTTGTTGCCTTGATCAAACGGAAAGGAGAGGCTCAATCAAGGGAGATGCTTCTCAGCGATGTATGGAATGTCGATAAAACTCTCAATACGAGAACCATCGATACCCACATTACCAGAATTCGGGAAAAACTCGGAGAAACAGGAAGTATGATTAAAACGGTTCGAGGTCTTGGTTACAAACTTGAGGAAAAGCATTGTTCTGTCCATGCGGAATAAGATCGGTTTACAATTGCACCCGTAAACATGAAAGGCAGAAATTAAGTTCATGTCCCTCTCTATCATTGTCCGGTAAAGTCTGACACCACATGCCGGACAAAATGCATAAGCTTTCATTGTTATCTATAAATGACTTCGATCCGGCAAATAAATCTTGCGAGTACGATATTCTTCATAATCTCGTATCAGAAGAATGTATTTACCCCTGCTTTTCCCACATTACTTAACAGCTCTGTTTCAGTTCGAAATGTTTTTTCTTGTCGTAAAGAAAATTTTCGCAGACATTTTTTGCCTGCAATCCATTCTCAGTTGTTTCAAGTTCAAAATCAACCTCTACATCCTCATGGATAAACTTGAAACGATGTTCTGAGCAGATGTTTGAATAATGAACAAAAATATCCTCACCTCCATTGGGGTTGATAATAAAGCCATATCCTTTTTTCTTGTTAAACCATTTGACTTTACCTGTAGCCATATCAGATTTGTTTAAAGATTTACCGCAATGATCTAATGTACGACTTGCTCTATTGAGAAACTGTTACATGTTGGTGAACACTCTGCACCCTCCACTATAGTTTCAGGTCAGTTATAATAACAGCACCATGAAACCGTCTGTCGGGAAAAACCACCCTTCCTTTCGAATTGATAATGAGATGTGGAAAGCCGGATTCTTCAAGCATCCGAAGTATTTTTGTAAGATCTTTTTTCCCGGTTGGCTTTATGATAATATCTGCCTGTGCCTCCACTTTTTTAACATCATGCTTTTTTAGCTCCTCCTGGAAAAAAAATTCACCTTTTATTTCAGCCCTTAATTCATCCAGTCGAAGCATAAACCCCTCCAGTATTTATTATTTGGCTATCAATTACATTTTTGGTTGCAGTCGGCTAAGCTCCCGTAATCTTCTGGAAATTCCACTCTGAGTCATCGCAGCCTTACGCTCAATAATTCCCTTGAATCCATCGGTCAATTCTTGGTAAATTCTGCTCCGGCTATCCTTGATCCGACTGTAAAGCTTCAAAATATCAAGGGTCAGAATAATTCTTGTCGAGCTGCAATTTAGTTCACCAAACAAATGTTTTCCCACCACTTCAAAACCGAGCACACGCGTATGAAAGTTGAGCGGTGAATGCTTCTCGTCTTCAAAGACATCAGTGATAAAGTGAGTATAATCACGCTCTATCACCTCCGCCGTAGCTGAACGCATCAACCGGAGTGCAATCCTTGGGTTTTTGCGGAACTCTTCAAGGATCATGAACCTGCCGATTTCAACGTATTTTCCGGCACTTTTCAGTGCTTCTTTATTGATACCCGGCATAAACTTAACATCATACTCTTCGGGAATGTCAAAAGATGGATCATAAAGGAGACGAAGTACGCCTGCCGCCCGGCCATTGATTTTTGCCAAAAACCATGAAACTCCGGCATTCCCTGAAAGCTCATCAGGAATCTGTTTCTGCACAGAGCTGATCCAGTTTTTTTCCATACAAAAGACCTGCTTGATCACTTCCAGAGCCGCGGCACGATCGCCGGCACTCTCAATCCTGTTGACGCTCACACTCGGCATAGATACTCCTTTGGCTTAATGGTTGTTTCAGTCAATCTTGTTCTTTTCAAACCAGATGGCTCTCCGTATTGCTTTCCGGAAAGTTCAGCAAGAGAAAGCATAATTTCATGAGTAACATCAGCCGCCATCCGATTGAGTTCCTTGGAATTATTGCTCTTGCATGAGGCTTTCCCGGCAAGAAGTGTCAGATAGAGATTGGACTGATGCCTGAAATCAAGCGGCTTGCCGATTCTTACTATTGTTCGCCCAAGCACCGGAACGCGTCCCTTTCTTATCCTGCACTCAAAGTCAATGCCCACAGGCACAACCGCAGCTCCTGTCTTCAAGGCTATATGACCTATTCCCGGTTTTCCCTTAAGCAGATTCTCAGGATTTCTGTTGCGCGTTCCTTCAGGAAAAATCCCGATACTTTTACCTGAACAAAGCTTTTCGACGCATCTCTTTACCGTATCATCAATACTGCCGGATAGCCGTTTACTCTCTATCCAGCGCAGTGAAGAACGTTTATGATAGACATAAACGGGATCGGTCATGTCCAATAAAGAACCGAGAATAGGGGCTTTGCCATACATCCAGTCAATGACAAAACTGATCATGCGTCCACCAAGATGGTAAATAAGCAATGCCGGCACCATCAGAACCTCAAATGAATTGTTGTGATTAAAAGCATAGATGCACGCACTCTCGGTACAAGCAAGATTTTCCAGACCGTAGGCCTTGGTTAACAGAACATTGGGGAGCATAAGTAATCTCAGCAGGAGTGCCCTGCCGAAGGGTAACAGAGGAAGTGGCTGGAACAAACTGTGCTCATTTTGTTTCATGAGATTCCTTCAGGTACCATTGGCATCCCGGCTGCAACCAAAAACATGACAATTGTAAGAAACTAAATTAGTGTTGGGGAATGGTTACAGTCAGGCAACAATTCTGTGAAATCTCCTGATCGTTATCGAATATTTCAGGTAAGCAGGTGAAGGCGGGTAAATACATAATCAAGGGAATCTTCGTTCAGCACAATCCTTGATAACCCGGTCGAGCCAAGTTCGATTGGCCGCTGATCCCTGTCATCGATAAACGTAGGCCTTCGTTTACCATTAAACCAGCAGACAAGCCTGATAGTGCTGCCTTCAATTTCAAGGGCTGTAATGGCACGCTTTCCAATAGTGCACCCTGAGTTGAAAACGCTTGGAATAGGAAGGTTATTGTATAATCCGCTCCGGAGACCGATTACTTTACCTTTTTTGTAACAGTCATCAAGTTCGTTTTTCAACGCTGTTATTTTATTCCCTATGTCCGGGCGAAGTTCGGCAGCAGTAGATGAATAAGTCCTGCAAAGATCCTCAATCCTGTAATTCAGATAATCAACTTTTGATAGCGATTCAAACAAAGGACGATGAGTGTGACCTATGATGGAGACAATTTTAGCCTGATTTGAAAACTCATAAATTGATTTTTCAAGGGCAAACCTTTTACGGCTGTTATAAGCGACAGAAAAGTTCCTTATTCCTATAGGCTTTGCTATATATCGGAGAAACAGGCTGACTATGCGGCTGAGCATTGAATAGGTTTCCCATAAAAGTACCGAAGCCTGGTGGCCGTGAAAGAGAAGCAGGGTTTCATTGCCATAATGAAAGGTAATCGATTCAACCAGCGATGAAGCAAGCCTGTACTCTTTCTCATCAAGCAAAGCCGCATCATGATTTCCGTAAGTTTTCCAGAAAAATCCGTTCTCTTTAAACTTCAAAAAAAGGTCATAAAAATCCCCCCATTTTGAGGCAATGCTTTCCAGTGGAAACTTGAACAGCTCCTCAATATCCCCATTAAGGACAAGACTGTATTTTTCAGTCAAATAATAGTTCCCAAGAATGGTTTTCAGCAGCTCGGCGTTTTGTCGAAACTCATCAAGCCGGCCGCCGTTGCCCATGTGAAGATCACTGAGAATAACAATCCGTGACGAATGATCAAGATGAACCGGCTTTGCTTTAGTAAGCAGGCTCTCAAGATGGGCATGTTTTTTTTTAAGAAACCACATAGTGCTTTTACTAAAGCACATACTTAGGGTTTGCAGTTCAAACATGAGCGGTTATTTTAGTTTGCCCCCACGATACAGAAATAAAGCAACAGCCTTGTTTGTTCTTATGGCATGTTTGACAGCCTCAACATTTTTTGCGCATCGCAACAGTGTCTTCCATGACCTCAGATGCTTCTCTTCATGAAAGTCTGAATTCGCGATGTAATTGAATTTTTTCAACCCCACAACGTTGAAAAGATCATCTCGATTTGCAACTTCCCAGGCATCAAACATCAAAGCAAACCGGTCCTGATTATTCCAGAGATATTCGGACGGTGCATCACCGGAATGATTTCGTATGTATGGATGGCAGGCAACCGATATTCCTCCCTGGCATGTAATTGCAGTCAGAATATCTTCGACACCGAGATCAGGGCTAATGTATTCTTTACTATCCAGCGCAAGAATATGATATTTTGACGCATCATTAGTAAGCTCAATTCCTGGAATTACAAGCATTTCATAGCTTTCCCAGGCATAGCGGGCAATGCTCCAGAGTTCTTTCTGGTAATGAGCAAACTGCTCTTTTTCAACACTCCAGTTCACTCCACACTCTTTCTTTGTGCGTAACAAACTTGCACTATCAAGCACATGGTCTGTAATTGCTATCACATCAAATCCGGTTTCGCCATACATCCTTACGACATCTTTAAGCTCACAATTTCCGTCACTCCATGTTGTATGGATATGAAAATCGCAGTACAACCATTCCATTTGGAGTTTTTTTAAATGTTTGGCCAAGAGTTAAGAGCATCTGTAAAATTTAATCCTAAAGTAGTGTATTGTGAGCTGCATTCGCTTCTCTCAATTGTAAACATCGCGTTAATTCTCCCTTTATGACATCCAGCCGCTGAGAACTTGATTATTGGAACAGTCAGATATCACTGAATGAATCATTACTGCAAAGAGAACCGATAAAAGACTTTTTATAACTCTTCAATTACAATAAGTTCACAAACATGTAACAAAACTATCATTGTTTCCTGAAGTGAAAGCCCATAGATTAGGGCATCAAAAAAACGGGTAACAGGAACTTGTTAATAAACTACAGGACTCCATGGCTGACGAGAGTATCGGGGGAAACAACCGCACAACAGCATTTGTCATAAGCGCCCGCAGGCATACGTTGCAGAAGGCCGCCCAAAAAGTCGGAGAGGGTC